>SPLK01000175.1_pt1 | contig 24631 bp, 18 predicted proteins | sample 2456111 | NCBI WGS metagenome assembly SPLK01 (sample SAMN11156906, study PRJNA527647) | hot springs metagenome | biome: Geothermal region; feature: Hot spring; material: tree branch in hot spring; isolation source: hot spring sediment rich in lignocellulosic material ... | reverse complement strand
CACCGTTGGTGACCAGCCAACGCCCGTCCGGTGAGAACGCTAGACGCGGTGGATTGGCCGGATTTTCCAAGTAACGGACACGCGCCAGCGTGGTCGCATCATACAGTCCCACCCCGGTCTGGGTCGCTAATGCGATCAGGTTCGCGCGGTAAGACCCATCCAGGGCAAGGATCGGCGCGCCCAGGGCAAGTTGAGGCGGGCCGGCGGTGGGTTCGGGGGTAACCGTTGGCGGGGCAGGCGTTTCTGGGGTCACCGTGTCCTCCGGGGCCGTTGCTTCGGTCGCGAGAACCTCTTCGGTCGGGAGGACTTCCTCGGTAAGCACCACCTCGGTAGTGGCCAAAGGCAGGGTCGGTTCAGAAAGAGGCGGGCTTTCCAGGGTCGAGGTTACGGCAGGGAAAAGCACCGCCACCCAACCGGGCACAGGGCTGCCCGGCCAGAACCACAACCCTGCCACCAGCATGCCCGCCACCAATACCAGGATCACCCCCCAGGCCGGTCGGCGGCGCAAGCGGCTGACCCGGCGCAGGGCTTCGACCTCCGAGGCCGGTGCCTCTTGGGCCTGGCGCGCCGAAGAAGCCGAGGGCGGTTCCGGCGCAACCGAGGGGGTTGGGGGCGGGGTGGGTGCCGGGTGCGGCGCGGCGGTAGGCGGCGAGGTCGGGGTGACCTCGCGGCGCGGCACCGCCGCCGGGGACGGCGTGCCCCCTGCCGAAGACGAAGACTCTATCCGCGCGCGGATAATCGCCAGGGCTTTGGTGATTGTGGCACTGCGCGGTAAGTGCTTTTGGGCTTCACGCAGAACCAGCAGGCGCGTTGCATCATTGGGTTGAGTATCTGCCAGCCACAGCCAGGCCGCTTCATTGGTCGGTTCGGCGCGCACAATTTCTTCCAGAATCTCACGCGCGGCGGCCTTGTGACCACTGCGGGCCAGTTCAATCGCGCGGATCAAACGCTCCGAGGGCATACGGTTATTATAGCCCGACTTGTCTCATCTCTCCCTAGCCCGAGATCACCCCCAAGCGTTTACCGACGCGGGCAAACGCCTCCAGGCCGCGGTCAAGGTCTTCGCGGGTATGCGCCGCCGAAAGCATGACGCGGATGCGTGCTTTGCCCTTGGGCACGGTGGGATAACCGATGGCCATGGCAAACACGCCCTCGGTGAACAGTTCGCGGCTGAATTGCTGTGCCAGGGGCGCCTCACCCAGCATGATCGGGGTGATCGGGGTCACGCTCTGCCCGGTATCGAAGCCCAGGCGGCGCATCTCGCCCTTGAAGTAGCGGGCATTCTCCCACAAGCGATCCACCAATTCGGTGGACTCTTCCAGCACGTCAATCGCGGCGATGGTGGCCGCCACATCTGCCGCCGGCACCGCCGACGAGAAGAGGAATGGACGCCCGCGCTGGCGCAACCACTCCACCACTAGACCACTCCCGGCGACCGCCCCACCGACCACGCCGAACGCCTTGGAAAAGGTACCGACCTCCACATCCACCTTTCCGTGCAGGCCGAAGTGATCCACAATCCCGCGCCCGCCTTCGCCCAACACTCCCTCGCCGTGGGCATCATCTACCATCAACATCAGGTCATACTTGCTTGTGATGGCGTAAATCTGATCCAGCGGTGCAATATCGCCATCCATGCTGAAAACGCCGTCCGTCACCACCAAGCCGCGGCGGTACGTGCCCTGGGCTTCCTGAATTTTTTGCTCCAAGTCATTGGGGTCGCAGTGAGCATAGCGGACAATGCGGGCGCCGGAAAGGCGACAACCATCAATGATGCTGGCGTGATTGAGTTCATCCGAGAAGATGACATCTTCTTTGCCCACCAGCGCCGGGATGGCGGCCAGATTGGCGCAGAAACCGGACTGGAAAGTCACCGCCGCCTCAACCCGCTTGAAGGCGGCCAGGCGGCGCTCCAGTTCCAGGTGCAGGTCGAGGGTACCGGCAATGGAGCGCACCGCCGCCGGCCCCACGCCGTAGCGCGTCAGCACCTCACGCGCCGCGGCGACCAGGCGGGGATGGTTGGCCAGCCCCAGGTAATTGTTGGAACAAAAGTTAAGCACGCGCCGACCGTCTACCTCGAGCCATGCTCCCTGCGCCGAAGAGATGGTGCGAATGGTGTTATACAACCCACTGGCTTTCAGCGTTTCCAACTCGTCCTGAATCCAGGCCAGGCGTTTGGAAATGTGGACCTCATGCGACGTCATGACTTCACCTCGGGGGAAGGATACAAAGGATTGAATAATTGATCGGTCACAAAATTCGATTGCGATTGCCATAACGATTATAGCACGGTCAAAAATCCTCCCCGATTTATGAGTGGATACCTCATAAATCAAGACGAGTTGCATCGGTCAAAGGGACATTTATTAGGGCTGAACTTCTCCCGATAACCTGGCATAGAATGCTGCAATGCCGACCTGCTGTCGCTGCTGAGCGTCGCGGCAGCCAACGCCAAAAAGATTTGGCCGATACCGCCTGCATCGTGGAGGCTTTTCCGGAATTCTTGCCGCCGGTTCCAGCCGACCTGCGCCCAGCGCTTGTTTGACCTGTGATCCGTTTTTTTACCCCTCTATTGTCACCTCGGTCAGGTAGCCCTGCTCGGCCAGGGCGCGGCGCAAGCGTTCCACCTGCCCGGGCCGCACCACTGCCAGCGTGGGCGTGAGCACCTCGGCCAAATAGCGCGCCGCCGGCCCGCGCCGCAGTTCGGTCAGGATATCCGGGCGGTTCACGCGCAGCAGGATCACCCGCTCGATCCGCGCCGACGTGCCCTGGCTTTCCCAGCGCTGCAGGGCGCGCACCAGCATCGGCGGTAACGGCGTCGCCGCGTGTTTCTGGAGCAGTGCCAGCAGGTGTTCCACTTTCAACCCCTGCTGACGCGCGCGCAACAGCGAAGCCGGGGTGAGGCGATAATGATGCCCCTGGGCATCCGCCGGCAGCCACTCCCCAAAGCGGGCAATTTGATAGCGCAGCCAACGCGGGGTAAGCGGCGGCAGGGTGAGCGTAGCGTCGCCGCGCACCACAATCTGACCGCTTTCCTCGGCCAGCCCTGCCGGCGGCTGATCGGCGAGCAGTGCCCCGGCCCAGGCCGAGAAGCGAAAAGCCACCACCGGCGCATCGGGTTCAGGGGATGCGGCGGCGAGATCCAGCACCCCTAACCAGTGCAACGGCCCGGTCAAGATAAAGCGCACCAGAGCGCCGTCCACCTCATCCCAGTGGGCAAACCCGCGCAGAAACTGCTCACTCCCGGCGCGGCGGATGAACCAGGAATCGTAATCCCCGGCCGGGCGCTGAAAATCGGGGGACTGCTCGCGCACGGCGGCCACAAAATCCTCGATCCGCCACCAGGTGGCCGGCGCGGGCAGGGCACGGATCAGGTTGAGCAGTGCTTCGCGCGCCTGCACAGGGTCGTTTTCCCATTGCCCTTCAAAGGCGAGATGAGGGAGCATGCGCAGTTCGTTGAAGGTGCGGCTCGCGCGCCAGGCCCGGAAGAGCAGGCGCAAGGCTTCGCCGCGCGGCGCCTGCAGAAAGCCCTGAATGGCTTCCGGGCGGGGATGGTTGTCGGCATCCAGCAGTCCGGCGCTGCTTAAGAGCGCCATCAGCGCCGCCGTGGGGATCTCCCCCAGAGTTTCCGGCAGCGGCAGACCACTGCGCAGTGCCGCCAGCAGGGTGCAGGCATGATCGAGAATGCCATCCGTGGCTAACCGCGGGTGCGCCGTCTCGGTCGGCGGCGCAGGGGGTAACTCAAAGGTCGGCGGGGGGGTATTTTCATGCGCATACTGCAACCAGCGCAGCCATTCATCAGGGATGTACACATATTCCTGCGGTTCGGCGGAGGATGCGGTCAAAAAGGCCTGTCCGATCAACGCGCGATACCAGAGCACCTCGGCAGGTGAGGCCGGGTTAAGATCCGGACGTTCGCGCTCGCGCTTTGCCGCTCCCATCGGGCGCACGTCTCCATAACGGCGGCTGAACGCTGCCCGCGGCATCCGCCCACCCCGCCTGATCAGTTCATCCAGCGCCTCGCGTGCCTCCGACGGCAGGGACTCGATCATTTCCCAAAACAGGGCTTCATCACACAATGCCGCGCTCAGGCGCCGCGCGGCACTGCGCTTATCGCTTTCTTCCAGGTCTATGCCCCACAACCCCGCCACCAAGCGGAGCAAACTCAGGTCATACCCCTGTAACGTGTGCTGTAGATCCGGCATCGCAGGTTATGAACGTCGTTTAGGGTGCGTGGACGAAACGGATCGCCCCAGGGATAGATTCTACACTCAGGCGGCGAATGGTGGAATCAAAACCGGCGTAAATTTCGCCATCGGTATGGATATAAAGCGGGCGGTCGGCTTCCAAGATAAGGTGGTGGAACGCCCCACGGCACGTATAGGGTAGATGCTCATGCTTGCCCCAAATGAAAAAGGGCAAGGTATAAAGCATTTTAGGGCGTGAGATGGTGCGCACACCCACATAATCAATCCGGCCATCGGTCGGACTGCCCTGCGGCGCCATCCAGAACAGCCCCCCTTGGCGCCGGCCGTTGCACAACGTCAGCATCAGCAGTTCCTCTTCCCAAACCCGCCCATCTGCTTCCAGGCGAAGGTGATAGGGCTGGTGGTTGAGTAAGATGGTCTGCAAAGCCGCCACCAAATAGACCCCCAACCCGCGCAGTGCCCCGCGCACCTGCCGGGTGCGGATGTTCACCACGGCATCAAAACCGATGCCCAGCGTATTCGTCCAGTATTCATTATGGCCGCGGTCATCATAGATGCGGGCGATGTCGGTCGGGCGCGGCGTGCCCTCCAAAGCCTGGCGCAGGGCTTCTAGCGGGCGGGGGCTGATCCCCAAACTGGCGGCAAAATCGTTTCCCGAGCCGACCGGCACAATGCCCACCGCCGGACGTTCCTCCGGCGGAAAAGCCATCAACCCGTTGACCACCTCGTGGACGGTGCCATCCCCTCCCATGGCAATGATTCGTTCCACGCCTTCCGTCGCGGCTTCCTGTGCCAATTCGATGGCGTGTTGATAATAAGCCGTCTCACACCACTCGGCGCCGTAGTGATTGGTAACCAACGGGCGCAGTTGAGCCGCCAGAGACGCCGCCCGCCCGTAATTGGCTTTGGGGTTGCAGATGATATACACAGCCGCCATGCTCAGCATCCTACGGGAAAAGGATTCTGACTATTATAACCCCGCGCTCGGCTTACCGATTTTTCACCCGCACCACCTGCGCCGCAGTGATGCGCTGCAGATCCGTCGGGGCGATGGGAAAGACGGCATTGGGGGTACCGGCCGCCGCCCACACTTCGGCGTAAGCCAATAAATCCTCGTCCATAAAGGTAGGGATCGGGGTAGCGTGCCCCAGCGGCGGCACCCCGCCGATGACAAAGCCGGTCACCGCACGCACGAAATCGGCCTCGGCTTTCTCCAACGGCTCACCCACCTGCGCGGCGGCCACTTCCACATCCACACGGTTGGCGCCGCTGGTGAGGATGAGCACAGGGCGGCCACTGTGCCGCCCGCGAAAAACCAAGGATTTGACAATTTGCCCCACCTCACAGCCTACGGCCTGCGCCGCCTCGTGCGCCGTGCGGGTGGAGACGGGCAACTCAACCACGCGAATGGCCAAGCCATGGGCATCGAGTGCGGCCTGCACGCGTTGCGCCGCCGGGCTGAGTGGGGAAGAAGACGTCTCGGTCATCGGCTACCTCGGGTATCAGGATGATGACATCGCGCGGTTTTGACGCGCCAGCAGACAGAGATAGAGCGCAATCGAGCCGGCCACCGCCGCATTGAGCGAGTCCACCCGACCGCGCATGGGCAGACGTAGCAGGTAATCACACTGACGACGCACCAGCGGACGCATGCCTTCGCCTTCACTCCCTACCACCAGCGCCAGGGGGGCATCCAAGGGGATGGTTGGTGGGGGTTGTGCCTCCGGAGCGATGTCTAACCCCACTACCCATACGCCGGCGGCTTTCAGCCGTTCCAGGGCTTGGGCCAGGTTGGCGCGGGCAATGTGCAGGTGCTCACTGGCGCCCGCCGAGGCGTGCACAACTGCCGGCGTCACGCCCACACTGCGCGCCAGCGGCAGAATCACCCCATGGGCACCCACTGCCTCTGCCGTACGCAGCAGACTGCCCAGGTTTTGGGGATTTTGGATCAAATCCAGCACCAGGATCAGCGGCGGTTCACCTCTGGCGTGGGCTTGGTCAAGGATGGTGGGTAAATCACTGTAAGGATAATCCCCCACCTGCACCGCCACGCCTTGGGGATTCTCCCCGAGCGAATCCACCTGCGCGCGGGGGGTTGTCTCCACCGGCACGCCCTGGGCTTGGGCTAAACGCAAAATCTCGGCCAGGCGCCCTTTGACCTCCGCCCCTTGCGCCACGCGCAGGCGGTAAACCTGGCGGCGCTGGGCACGCAGGACTTCATAAACGGGGTTGCGCCCGGTGATCCATTCGCGCATGGCATTTGACTACGATGTTTTCCAGCGCCAGGTGGTACCTTCGCGCGAATCTTCCAGGATGACGCCCAGTTCGGCCAGGCGATCGCGGATGCGGTCTGAAAGCGCCCACAGTTTTTGCTTGCGCAGTTCGGTGCGCACCTCGATCAGCAGGTCAATAAACGGCTCCGCCGCACTCGGCGCCGCGGCAGGTTCTTCCAGGGTTAAACCGAGCACGCCGGTCAGTTCGCGCAGCGCAGCCTGCGCCGGGGCCAGTTGTTCGTTGGTCGCGCCCTCACTGCGCGCCTGGTTGATCGCCCGCACCAGTTCAAAGATCGCCGCCAATGCCCCGGAGGTGTTGAAATCATCATCCATCGCCTCGATGAAGCCCTGGCGGGTGGCTTCAATCTGCGCTTGCAGGGTCTGCAAGGTGGCTTCGGGAGCGCCGGTGGCATCGGGCAGGGCCGGGCGCAGTGCCGAACGCAGGCGTTCCAAGGCACGCTCGCTTTGCTGCACTACCTCATCGGTATAGACCAACGGACTGCGGTAGTTCGAATTGAGCACCATCATGCGTAGCACATCCGCCGGGTGCTGGGCGAGGAACTCTTCGATGGTGATCAGATTACCCAGAGATTTGGACATCTTCTCGCCGCCCAGCTGCACCATGCCGTTGTGCACCCAGTAACGCACAAACGGCTTCCCGGTCAGGCTTTCGCTCTGGGCTATCTCGTTCTCATGGTGCGGGAAGATTAGATCGTTGCCCCCACCGTGGATGTCAATTTGCTCTCCCAGGTGGTGCAGGTTCATCGCCGAGCATTCAATATGCCAACCAGGGCGTCCCGGCCCCCAGGGGCTGGGCCAGGCCGGCTCGCCGGGTTTGGCGGCTTTCCATAACGCAAAGTCCATCGGATGCTCTTTGCGTTCGTCTACCTCAATACGTGCCCCGGCCTGCATCTCGTCCAGCCGCCGCCCGGAGAGCTTGCCGTAATCGGGGTCGCTGGTGACGCGGAAGTAGACATCCCCGTCCACCACATAGGCGTGCCCCTTTTCGATTAATCCCTGGATCATGGCGATAATCTGATCAATCTCTTGGGTGGCGCGCGGGTTGACCGTCGCCGGTTTCACGTTAAGCGCCTGCAAATTACGGCGGTAGTCCTCAATATAGCGTTCGGCCAGCCGGAACGGGTCTTCACCCAGTTGTTGAGCGCGGCGGATGATCTTATCATCCACATCGGTAAAGTTCATCACGAACTTCACCGTATAGCCGCGATATTCCAGGTAGCGGCGGATAATATCGAACACCAGGGCCGACATGGCATGCCCGATGTGGGCTTTATCATAAACGGTGGGGCCGCAGACATACATCCGCACCACCCCGGGTTCCAGTGTCTCAAAGGGTTCTTTCTTGCGGGTCAGCGTGTTATAGATGCGTAAAGCCATCGCGATTTACTCCTGCGGTAACGTCCTTACTCCAGGCGTGCGAAAATCATCCGTCCAGCCGATGTCTGGAGGACTTTGGTGACCACGACGGTCACCTGTTGATTGATATAGTCTTTGCCATTTTCCACAACCACCATCGTGCCATCATCCAGATAGCCCACGCCTTGACCGGGTTCTTTGCCCTCCTGGATCAAGCGGATAGAAAGCGTCTCACCGGGGAGCAAAGCCGATTTGACGGCGTTGGCCAATTCGTTGACATTGAGCACCCGCACTCCTTGTAGTTCGGCCACGCGGTTGAGGTTGTAATCATTGGTCAGGATCGGACAGCGCAACTGCCGCGCCAGGATGACCAGTTTATCATCCACCTCCCGCACGCCTTCAACATCAATATCGGTGATACGTACCGGCACGCCACCCGGCTCCTTCTGCAGTTGGGCCAACACCTCTAAACCGCGCCGTCCGCGCTGTCGCCGCAGGCTGTCCGAAGAATCGGCGATATACTGCAATTCGTTGAGCACGAAGCGCGGAATAAGCAGTGTACCGGGGATGAAACCGGTGCGGGCAATGTCGGCAATGCGCCCATCAATGATGACGCTGGTATCGAGCAGGATATTGCGGTTCTCATACCAGGATTTCGGCGCCTCAGCGTCACGCGCCCCCCCTTTGGTGAAACCGGAAAAGAGATTGAATAGATCATGCTGGCGCATGACAAAGACCGTCACGCCCAGGTAGCCGCAGACCAGAACCCCTACAAAGGGGAGCACCTCACCCAGGGGCGAGGGCAGGCGCGAGAGCGGGAAAGCCAGTAATGCGGCAACGATTAAGCCGGCGATAAGTCCAAACAAAGCGGCAAAAAGCGTCTGCGCCGAAACACGGGTCAGGGTAGAACGCAGGGCGCGCATGGGACGCGTGGTGAGATAAGGGGTGAGGATAAGTCCAATCAGGGCACCGACTAGCCCAATGGTGAGCGCATACTGCTCAACCGAGAACGGCGCCGGTGTGGGTGCAGCATTGGCGATCTGACCCAGGCGTGTGCCCCAGATGACGCCTAAGACACAAAAAACAACCATGCCAATGAGACGAGCAATGAAATCGGCGCTCATAAATAACTCCTTTCTAGATGATTCGGTTGTTAAGGTGCGAAATCAACCTAATAGATCAAAGGATGAACGAAGATAAGTCCGTGTGTATCTAAATCATAGCATGCCCGAGAAGGGACGTCAATGATCGTGCTGAGGTTAAAGCGTGGACGGGTTACGGCGTCACCGGGTAGTGACTGGCGTTGACGGCGTTTAGTTCAATTGGGACGGTCACACCTCGTCGGCCCAGGATGAACGTGACCACGTCCCAGGTATCTTGTTCGTTCAACAGCCCCGGCTCATACCAGGGCATATTCAGGCTGATGTAATTATAAAGTTCCAAGGCGTTATCAAAGGCGCCAAGTGTATCGGGGCCAAGGATGGGAGGAATATAGTGCGGGAGCACAAACCCACCCGGGGGGTGATTGGACGCATGGCACTTTGACTGCCAGCAATTGCGGTCCTCCGGTGCCCATTGCTCCAGAAAATCGCCGGTAAGCCCCTGACCGCGGTCGCCATGACAATCTTGGCACACCAGGCGGTAGATTTCGCCACCGCGGGTAACCTGATTCCCCTTTGCCGCCGCGCCTAAATCCAGGCGCAATTTATCCCCTCTCAGCGTGGGAACCGGTGAAAGTAAAGCCGGGCTTGGCATGGGTGGAGTGGAAGAGCGCAGGCAGGCACTAAGGGACAAAAGGAGCACTGCGCCTAGCACGACCAGGGCCGGAAGAAGACCGCGCCAATGGCTTGTCATGGCATTTTCATCATAAGGTAAACATCCTAACCAAAACAAGCCCAAAACGGGTGATTTTGAGCAAAATATTTATTTCCAGATGAACCTTTTCATCAAGAATGGCAACGTCGGCACTGTTCAATGATTGGAAAATGATACTTGGAACCGATTTTACAGTAGAGAGCCTGGCTAGGGTATATAATATTTTTATTACTCGCGTAATAGGGGGTTACGGCATGAGAAACCTAGAACATAACACCATCCACAAGTTTTCCCGAACGATAACGTGGAAAATATCCCAGAAAATTCGACTCGCCGAGTGGGTGGGATTGATTTTAGCCTTCACCATTTTGATCGTATTCGCCTTATACCAAAGCGAAACCGTTTATCCGGTGGATCTGGTTAACTACCTCAATGCTGCAAGGCACACTTTCCAAGGGTACTATTACCCGCCCACTTGGCTGCCCTTATTTGAACTCTTGGCAAGGTTACCCTTAAGCACCGCATGGTTCATCTGGGGCACGTTAAATATTCTTGGATTTTGGTTCGCGTGGCGCGTGTTTGGTGGAAGCACGTGGGCCTGGTTTACGGCGACCCTGTTTTTTGTGCTTTTTTATGGGCAGATCACCGGGATTCTGGCGGCCGGAGTAGCAATCTTTTGGATGGCCCTACGTCGTGATCATTGGTTACTGGCGGGGATCGGCGCCTGTATTGCGCTAACCAAGTATCAATGGGGATTTCCCCTGTTAGTAATCCTGGGATGGCTTGCCCAACGCCCTAAGCGAACCTACTTCTTGACCACTTGTGTTACTTTTGTGATCATTGGGGTTTGCCTGGGCCTTTATCCGGAGTGGCTGACGACGTTCTTCACCCGTTACAACCTCTACCCCCCCAATGACCAGGCCAGCATTTCTTTGTGGCGTTACGTGGGGCCAGCCAGCCTAATCCTTTGGGGAATTCCTTTCCTACTTCCCTTCGACAGAATTAAACGCTTGAACCTGTTATTTCTGGCCACACCCCTAGTGATCCCTTATTTTCAGCCCCACGATCTATTAGTCTGGTTTGCCTTCCCATTAGGAATGTGGCCTGTTCTATCCAATCTGACTTTTGTACTCTTATCTTATTGGGGCCTCAGTGGGTTGCGATGGCTGGCGCTGTTTCCACTTTTGCTTTATATTTATCATTTGGTCAGCCCTTCAGGTTCAACCTCTTTATTGTTCTTCAACTTTGCCGGTTTGGCAACCCCAAGGATGTTCGTTAACCGAGATCGCACCTTCGATGTTGAAGCATAAAATGCAGACCTTTACCCAACTTCTATGAATAGCGCACCCCATCCTCCCTTATCCCAACGCGATCCGGCACGACGCTGGTTATGGGTTCTGGTTCTGCTCAATTTGTTCATCGCCCTGCTCACCTTCGATGACTACGGCTTCGCCTGGGATGAGCCGCTTTTTTATGCCTATGGGGATGCCGTAGATTATGCTTATTCCATCCCTGCACGTTTGAGCGGGGATTTTGACCTTGAGCGCGCCTATGGGCCGAGCGCAACCGATCACAAGTATTACGGCCCAGCCTACCTGCTCTTGGGGCGACCTCTCGTAGATGCCCTGCGCGCCCTGCCCATTCAGGGCATCCATCGCGATGAGTGGTGGCACCTGATTAACTTCCTCACGTTTCAAATCGGCGTTATCGGTGTCTATTTTCTGGCCCGGCGCTGGATGAGCGGTTGGGCCGCTCTGGGAGCCACGGCGCTCTTTGCCACCCAGCCGGTGCTGTGGGGGCACGGATTCATCAACCCTAAAGATATGCCTTTCATGGTCTTCTTCATCCTGTCCCTCAACGCCGGCCTGACCTGGGTGGATCGGCTGGTGTCAGCCTCGCCGCCACCCCCGGAAGAAACCCCGTCCGGCACGGCGTTTTCCCGATGGCGATTGAGCCCCTGGCATCTTGGAGTGATGATCATCGCAGTGTGCCTTGCCGGCGCTTATATCGTTTCGGGATGGCTCTATACCGTATTGCGCGATGTTGTCGCTACCGCTTATCATGCCGACCCGAAAACGCTGTTAGGGCGCCTGTTTCTTATCATCGCGGCGCGCGCCCCCGAAACGCCGCTTGAGGCTTACGTGAATAAGGCTTGGGTGCTCTTCGTGCGCCTGCGCACAATGTTCACGGTGCTGATCGTGCCATTCCTGATCCCTACCCTGCTGAGCCTGATCTGGCCGGCGGGCATGCAACGCTTGAGCGCAGCCCTCCGTGCCCGCCTGATGCCATTGCCGCGCCGGCCGCAGTGGCGATATCCGGTTGCCTCGCCAGCCGACAAACGCCAATTTGCCCTCTGGCTGGGGCTGGGAGCGGTACTGTTAGGACTGCTCACCTCGATTCGTGTCCTGGGGCCGTTAGCCGGGGCATTGGTCGCGCTCTACTTTTTGCTCCAACCCCACCCCCGTTCATGGAAACCGCTCCTTATCTATGCACTGGTTGCGGCAGGGGTGACCTATCTCACCTGGCCTTTCCTGTGGGATAACCCCATCGCCCGCCTGATAGAAGTGGCACGCCACATGGCCAATAATCCGCACATTCTGCCGGTGCTCTTTAACAGCCAAGTCTATCCCTCTAACCAGTTACCTCGCAGTTATCTGCCCACCCTCTTGGCGCTCACGCTGACCGAGCCGGTATGGCCGCTGGTGGTGCTCGGCATTGGGGTGGGTGGGGTACGCTTTTGGCAACGCCGTTTGGAATGGCGCTCCTTTATATTGATCTGCCTTTGGCTTATACTGCCTCTGGGTTATGTCTTGCTCCGTCGCCCTCCCATGTACGATGGCTATCGTCACTTTCTCTTCCTGGTACCGCCGCTTTTCCTCCTGGCCGGCCTGGGCCTGGATGCCTTATTGGTCTGGCTGCGTCCTCTCTGGCTACGATTAGGGCTGGGCTTGTTGATCCTGGCACCGGGGATATTTGCCCTGGTACGCCTGCACCCCTATCCTTACACTTACTACAATGCGTTCATCGGCGGCGTCGGCGGGGCTTTTCGACGCTATGAGACCGATTACTGGTTGACCTGTTACAAAGAAACCCTACGTCTGATCAATCAAGAAGCGCAGGGCCACGCGGTAACTCTGTTCGCCTTGCGGCAGCCTCAAATTGCACGGCGTTATGCTGCGGCCAATGTGACCGTGGAAGGTTTTGATCCGGACAACGACACGACCTTCCCGGGTAGTTTGCTTTTGCTGACCACGCGCTACAATCAGGACCAGACTCATCACCCCCAGGACCCGGTGCGCTATCAAGTAGGACGTGCCGGCGCGCTATTCTGTGTTGTCAAAACCGTGGAAGGGACGCTTTCCCCATGAAGCAACGCCCGTGGGAACGCAAGGACAGTTTCATCCTTGCCCTGGTCGTGCTTGGGGTCATGGGTGGTTGGTCGGTGGTCACTGCCACGCCCTACGGTATGGGGTTGGTCAACGACTCGGCCGTGTACATCGGGGGCGCGCGCAATCTGCTCGCCGGGCGGGGGTATATGCAGCTCTCCGGTGATCTGGGATTAAAACCTATTACCCACTTTCCGCCCCTTTTTTCACTCATCCTAATGCTGACAGCGCTGCTCACGCGCATGGCCCCCTTAATGGCCGCGCGCATTTTGTTACCCCTGCTCTTTGGTCTCAACATTATGCTTTTGGGGCTTTGGGTGCGCCTATTAAGCCGGCGCAACGATGTAGCGCTACTGGCCGCCGCACTATGGGCATTCTCGGATTGGGGATTGAACACCCACATCTATGTGCTAAGCGAACCCCTCTTTTTCACCTTCCTATTGCTGGGTTTGATCACCTGGCACCTCTCTTGGCGTTCGCCTCGCTTCCCTTGGATCGTGCTCAACGGTTTAGCCGCCAGTTTGGCCTACCTGACACGCTATGCCGGTGCCGCCCTGTTGGCAACCTTGGGTCTGTTGTGGCTGGGTCAAGCCCTACGAGAGCGGCGCTGGAATAATCTGGGACGCTGGTTATTGGGCGCTTTGCCGTTGCCGGCACTCTGGACGTTTTACACCTGGCAGGTGGGTGAGACGGTGGGCAACCGTCAGATAGCCTGGCATCCGATCCGTTTAGAAGTTCTGCGCCACGGGCTGCAAAACAGCCTGAATGCTTTTGCGCCGGATTGGTTGATCCGCTTATTTCCACCCTTAGGGAGCGTCTTTTCAGCGCTGGGGTTGATAGCGAGTATCCTTCTGTTGGTTGCTATCGGCATTGGAATACGACGAGCCTGGAGAGGCTTGCCGGACGCGGCTATGCCCCGCTGGCTGGCGCCGGCGCTGTTTGTGCTTATTTACTGGCTGTTTCTCATCGTCTCGGTGAGCCTGCTGGATGCCAGTATCCCGATCAATGATCGCATCCTCTCCCCGGTTTATCTGATGTTATTGGCATTGGGAATGACCGGTTGGGGCAAGGCGCTTAACTTTGCACGCGGAGCGGTGCGCCGGATTGCCCTGGTCGGGTTAATCGTCTGGATGCCTTTGCTGGTATGGGATGGAATCACCACCGCCCAAACGCTCCGCCAAGAAGGGCAAGGATTTGCCCATCGAGTGGTACAAACAACTCGCTTGTGGTCGTGGCTCATGAATCTACCCCCACAGACCTACCTTTATAGCGACCGTCCGGCCATTATTCATATTTACGCCGAGCGTCCCTGTTTACCCTTACCCACCCCGATAGACCCGGTGCAAGCCCAACCGCGCGCGGATTATGCCGCCGATCTCACCGAGATGAAAGCCCGCATTCAGGCCGGCCAGGCAGTATTGGTGCTGTTCGACCTGCACCGCAGCGGCGACCCGGACCAACTGGCCGAGGTCACCGCCGGCCTGGGCGCGCCGCAGGTGGTGGATTTTATGTGGGTGTGGGGAATAAACCCACCCGACTAAGGGGTTCCCATCCTCTCCAACTCCGCATAGAGCGGGCGCAGGCGGTCGTAGAGACGGCAGTAGATGCGATGATAAAGTTCGTCATAACGGCGGTGGTGCGCCGGGTTGGGCTCAAAACGCTTGCCCGGACGGGTCATGGCTTGCACGGCGGTGACAAAATCGGGGTGCAAACCCAGCCCCACCGCCACCACCATGGCTGCCCCCAGCCCTGAGGCTTCATAAACATGGGGACGCGCCGCGGGCAGGCCAAAGATATCCGCGGTCAGTTGCATGGCGGCTTCACTCTGGCTGCCGCCCCCCGCCACGCGCAACTCGCGCAACGGCACCCGCGTGCGCCGCACAATGCGTTCGCTGCCCTCGCGCAGAGCATAGGCTACCCCTTCTAAAATCGCCCGGTACAGGTGCGCCCGCGTATGCAGATCCCGAAAACCGATCACCGCCCCACGCGCCTCCGGGCCGGGTTCCTTAAGCCCTGGCGACCAGTAAGGCTGCAAAATCAACCCATCCGAGCCGGGCGGGACGGCATTGACCAGACGATCGAAAAGCATCTCGGGCTCTTGCCCTTGCGCCTGGGCCTGGGCTTCCTCCGGCTGGCCGAATTGTTGGCGAAACCAGGTCACCATCCAGTAACCACGATAGACCTGGACTTCCAGGCTATATGCCCCAGGCACCGCCGAAGGGTAGGGCGGGATGAGCGGCGTAACCTCAAGATAGCGCTGTGAGGTGACATTGATGGTTGCGGTAGTGCCGTAACTCAAACATGCCAGATCCGGCATCAAGCAACCGCTCCCGAGCACCTCGCAGGCTTTGTCGGCCGCCGTTGCCACCAACGGTAACCCTGCTGGAATGCCCGTTGCCGCCGCGGCTTCGGGGGTAATATGCCCGAGCACCTCGCCGGGGCGGCGCAGTGGGGGCAGGGCCTCGCGCGGCAGGGGCACCACCTGCCACTTCCAATCCCAGGATGCCGCCCAGGCCTGCTTCTTGTAATCAAAGGGCAGATACCCCACCTGGCAACCGGTTGAATCTACCAACTCCCCGACCAGGCGGTAGGTCAGATAACCCGAAAGCAACACGTACTTGTGGGTTTGCGCCCAAATTTCCGGCTGATGCGTACGAATCCATGACGCTTCCGCCTCGGCCTGAAGGTAATTGACCGTGGCCGTCATCCCGCTAAGGCGAAAGGCTAGCCCCCACAAGCCGCCGATGGGCTTAAGCCCCTGCGTGCGCCGCTGGTCCATCCACACGATGGCCGGGCGCAACGGGCGCAGATTGCGGTCCAGGTTGAGCACCGTCGCACGCTGGGTAGTCAACCCTACCCCGCGAATGCTCGCTTTATCCACCCCCGGCTGTTGCCATAACTTCTGACAAGCCGCACCAATCGCCTGCCAGAAGACCTCAGGGTCTTGCTCGGCCCAACCCGGTGCAACGGAATAATAAGGGTCAATCTTCTGCTGTCCCTTTGCCACCAAGTTGCCCTGCAGATCGAACAACAGCGCCCGCGCACTCTGGGTGCCCATATCAATCGCCAAGATGGTAGGTTCGCTCATGGTGCCCTCACTAGACTTTGCCCCAACGTTTGGTGGCTTGTTCTGGGGTCATATCCAAACCCAACGTTCCCCCCGGATTGAGAATGTGATGCGGGTCGAAATAGTCCTTCAACGCCCGCAGAACCCCCTGGGTCGTGGCATCCAACTGCTCCATCAGCCAGGGTGCGGTTTGCTTGCCCACCCCATGGTGATGACTGACCGCCGCGCCGCTAGTACGGATAGCCTCAATCAAGGCATATTGTACATCGAGATAGTCGCCTATCGAAGTGAAGGGCAGGATAAAGATGAAATATAGATTAGCCCCTTGCGGATAGACGTGTGAAATATGGGTCATCAGAAGCGGAACTTTCCGCTCACGCGCCGCCGCCCGCACCGTAGCGTAGATAGTAGGCAATTGGCTCCAGGTGCCGGCGCATTCCAAGGTATCAATGATCACCCCGAAATCCAATAGGTCTTCTCGTAAATAGGGATCACGAAAACGCTCGCGCTCCCACCGTTGGGTGATCGGTAGCAGGCTGAGGTTCAGGCCGCCGTAATCACCGCAGATCGCCCGAATGCGCCGCTGCAGGTTAGCCGTAAACCCTCGCTCACCATCGCAGGATCCGATGAGCAAACAGCGCTCCCAAGGGCGATAGCCCAGGCGCGTCAGCATCCCATCCACCGCGCTGCCGGCCAGGCCATACATGTGCATGGCTACCTCGGTCTCATCCCCATCTGAAAGGCGAAAGATCGAGGGGGCACCGGCTTCAGACTGCAGAATCTCCCGCATGGCCGCCTGCCCCTGCTCCCAGGACTTAAAGAAGAAAGCAAAGCGGCGGGTGTTCTCTGGCCGATAGCGGAAAACGCGCAAGGTCGCGCTTAAAAGCACCCCGTACGCCCCTTCGCTTCCGATCATCACCTGATCCAAGTCCGGCCCGATGGCGGCGCGAGGATAGGGCGGGGTCTTCAGGCGCCCGACCGGCGTAGCATAATCCTGTGCCAGCACCAGATCCTCAATTTTGCCATAATAAGTCGAATTCTGCCCGGCAGAACGGGTGACCACCCATCCCCCAAGGCTGGAATATTCAAACGATTGCGGAAAATGGCCGCACGTGTAACGCCGCTTCGCCCCAAAGCGCCTCGGCGCCTCGTTGAGCGCCTGCTCCAAGTCCGGCCCGTGAATACCCGCCTCCGCCGTGATGGTCTGATCGGTTTCATTGAAGTCCAAAATGCGATTTAGATGACGGCTCAAGTCCAGGGTGATCCCCCCCTGCACGGCCTCGCGCCCGCGGGTAACGGTTGACCCACCGCCATACACATACAGCGGGATGTGGTGGGTATGGCAGTAGGTGACCACAGTCTGCACGTCTTCCGCCGTGCGCGGCACCACCACCGCCGCGGGCAGGTTCTCTAGGATGCCCAAGCGCAAACGCAACTGATCCACCATACCCGCGCCATAGGATGCCCGCACCCGGCTGAAGGTATCACGCCGTAGATTCTCGACGCCGACTACTTCGGCGAGGGCTTTAAGATGATCTTCGTCCAGCGAGGGCGGCGGCAGTTCCGGCACCGGCTCTAACCCCAGCCATTGCGGAGAAGGATTGGTTTTCAAATGAACGCCGAGGCGTTCCTGCAAAAGGCGGATCAGGCCCGCATTGGGGTGTTTAAAGGTGTGCGGGTCACCCCACTTGAAAATGGCACGATATGAGCCCGGCGGGGGTGGCGTTTCGATCCAGCGTGGGATGGCAACAGAGTCGGAGAACATGAGCAACCTCCAGAGAGATTATCCGGTGGGGCATGGGCTGTAAAAGCGCCGCCAGGTCTCGCGGTAGGCATGGACCTCTGCTTCCCAGCGCGTATCTTCCCAGCCCAATTCAGGTTGGATTAAGCGGCGCAGGGTATCGAGATGGTCTAGCCCGCCGTTGGGCAGCAACAAGCCCAAGCGCACACGCCGCAGTAACAGATCATCCAAATGCAGGACGCCCTCATACCGTACTGCCCAACGCACCTCCGCCCACAGATTGGGCAGAGTGGGGATAGCATGCAATTCGTCCGCCGGCATCTCGTTCAAGAAGTGCAACACCTCTGGACCAAGCCGCCCGGCCAGATAAGCCAGGGTTTCAAAGTCCAGATCGGGCGCCGGAGCCTCCATCGGTGGAGGGGAGAAGAAGGCCCCGTCCACCCGAGGCTTCGTCGGCAGGTCTAGATAACGCGCCGCTGCCCGCAGCGTGTCATGCGCCATACGACGGAAAGTGGTCAATTTACCGCCGGTGATGGTGATCAACCCATGCTCGTCCCATACGCTGTGGGCGCGGGATTCTTTAGACGGGTGCGCGGCGCCACTACGAATGATCGGACGCAGCCCGGCAAAGGTAGCCAGGATATCCTCTGCCCCGGCTTCCACGCGCGGGAAAATGGTGCGTAGCGCTTCCAGTAGGTAGTCAATCTCTTCCGCGGTGGCGAAGGGTTCGCGGTCTTCCCACTCCGGCGGATGGTCGAGGTCGGTAGTGCCGAGCAAGGTGACCCCTTCCCAGGGGATGGCAAACATGGCCCGGCGGTCACGCGGATGAAGCAGGGTTACGGCTTCGGTCAGCGGAAATTTGGCTCGCGGGAAGATCAAATGACTGCCGCGAGTGCGGCGCAGACGCGGGAGCCCCCCCACCTCTCGGCGCAGGTCATCCGTCCAGGGGCCGGTAGCATTGATCACCACGCGCGCCCGCACCTCGACGGTGCGCCCCTGCGGATCGGCCTCATCGCGCACCACCGCACCCCAGACCTGGCCGTTGGCCGTGCGCAAAAGTCCCACCACACGCGCATACGAAAGCGCCGTCGCACCCGCCTGGACGGCCTCACGCAGCAGGCGCAGTACCAGGCGCGAATCATCCACGCGGGCATCACCGTAATAGACCCCACCCAGTAAGCCTTCCGGATTGAGCCAGGGGCAGCGCGCCAGCACCGCCTGGGGCGAAAGCGTCCCATGCTGCCAGCGCAGAGCCATGCCGTCATAAATCAACACCCCGATCTGAAACTGACGCAGAGAAGCCCCGTAATGAGCGTAAACCGGCAGTACGAACGGCAGGGGCATTACCAGGTGAGGGGCCGCGCGCAGCAGCCATTCCCGCTCGCGCACCGACTCATAAGTCACATTGAATTGGCGGTTGCGCAGGTAGCGAAAGCCGCCATGCACCAATTTGGACGAACGGCTCGACGTGCCAAAGGAAAAATCGCGGGCTTCAATCAGCAGTGCCCGCAGCCCATAGAGCGAACACAAGCGCAACAGCCCGGCCCCGGTCACACCGCCCCCGATAATCAGCACATCCCAGGGACGATCCAGCGCCGACCAGACGGCTTCGCGCCATCCGCGAGACCACATTTCAACCTCCTATATGATGAAATTGGGAATGAACGGAGAGAAACAATCAGGGTATGCTATCGCCGGAGTTGGCGACGGCTTCCCACAGACGGATGCTTTCCAGCATGACCGCGCGGGTAAGGGCTTCGGCGGCTTCGGGCTGATTCTGCAGCGCATATTGCCATAGCCCCTCATAGTACGCCCGCGAACGCGCGCGCGCCCCGGCATGCGCAAAGTAACGCCGCGCCATGGTCAAGTAGAAATCATGAAAACCGTTGAGGATGAGGGTAAAGACCGGGTTACCCGAGAGCACGGTCAAGGTATGATGAAGATGCCAATCACCGCTGGCAAAGGCTTCAGCGTCGTCGGGAAGCGCACATAAGGCTTCGAGCAGTTCCGCCACCGCGTCACGTGCGCGTTCAAAAGCCAGGCGGCAGTAAGCCGGCGCCAGCAACACGCGCACCTGCAACAGATTGGGGATAAACGTAGGGGGGAGCGACTCGGGGTGATGGATTAACGCATTGAGGATGTTGAGGTTGCCCTCGCGCCAGTAATCGCGCACCCGCGTGGGCTTGCCGTGATGGATTTCGAGCCAACCATCGCGGGCCAGGCGCTGGAGGGCTTCGCGCAAGGTGGGGCGGGTCACGCCCAGACGGGTGGCAAGGTCGCGTTCATTGGGCAGTGTGCTACCGGGGGGAAAGACGCCGGAAAGAATGGCTTCGATCAGACGATTTTCGGCCAGTTCAGCCGGGCGCGGGGGCGGGGGAAGCCAATCCATCGGTTCTCCTTGACAATGAGGTAAGAGGTCATACCAGTTTCAGTATAGCAAAACTAGAATCGAAATACAAGAGGGTTTTTTGATAAAAATTTTGAACGAGAAGAGGGGATACAAACGAATAATGATACGTGTTACTTAGTCTGATCAATATTGTTTTTGAAAGTAAAGAGTTTTCAAATTTTTACCAGAATCAGTCCCAGGAACAATGGTTATATGTTCTGCTTTTCCAGACTGGAGCGCATAAGGACGGCATGGACATTACAAACATCCCATGATTAGCAGATTTATGGAAGCCCATCATCAAATTCATATACCGTCCAACCGTTGATCTCCCCTTTATATCGGTAATGAGTTTTTAAGTACTCAATTCGAGACATTATTGTGTCGGTTTGAATCGGAAAATCATAAAAGGGGGTTTCTGGATTATGGGTATCTATGATTAAGCGAGGGCGTTTTCTTATTACATCGCCTAAAAACTCCTCAATTATTTGTTCATTTACATAACCGCGCATATAGAGAGGATATTGATACACAAAACGACTCGGACTCCTACGCTGAGCCGCAAAATTAACCCCCGCTTCGGCACCCCAGAGTAACACAAAGTCATCTGAGTCGGAATTCGAACGTATGTAGTTAGAAACTTCTCGATAATCTATGCCCCGAAGGTACTTCACATAATCCTTATACCCCAAAAAACTGTTTACTAAAAAGACCACCACCAGAAGAACAATAAAGAGACTCTTTCCTCTGGTTCCAATTCTCCAGACTGAAACCAATTCATTTAGCGAACCCAGCAATACAGCCGTCAACAAAAAAAGAACAGGAAGAAGCGTCATGTAATTAATAATGAGGATAAGATCGCCCAGATGCACCAGCAAAAATTAATTCAAGAGGTAAATCGAGCAATCCGACAAAGAGGACAGCGATTGAACCCCGAAAAGCATTTCGGCGCTCCAGAAACAGGATTATCCCTAAAACATAGCCCACTATGGATAATGGAAACAATCCTGATTGACTAAGAAGCCGTGCTCCATAGATGATTGAACCCAAACGAATGCTTAGCTCTGAAATAGATGAGGTATAAATAAGATTGTACCTGAATACGGCTTCCCAAAACTCTAATAATGCTCCTTGAGCCACCAAGAACAACACCCACCCCAAAATGACAACAAAGCCACCACTAGCAATCAAGCACAATTCCCTAATTAGCCTTTTTATCTGCCCTCTATAAATTCGAGATACAAATAAATAAACAAGAATCGCGATCCAAATGCCAATTGCGGTTTGTTTGGTCAAAAAGGCCATTCCACCAAGAAGTCCTAGCAAAAACGAGGACAAGTGCATAAATTCGGATTCATCGCTTTTAGAAATAAGGTACAAGGCCGCAAATTGAATTGGTAAAGCATATTCTTCGGTAAGATTTCCCCCATCTAGTACAAAGATTAATGACGACAGCCATAAAAGTGAACTTAAAATAGCAGTCTCATCACCAAACATTTTTTGGATTAGTCGAAATCCAATCCACGCGGCCGTAAAAAGAAAGAGAAACTCAATAAACCAAACTCCCCAACGTGAATTTTGGGAAAAGATTAGCCCCAACGCGTTAAGATAAAAAATCACAGGCGGTTTATGGTCCCACACATCTCTATAGGGGATATCACCGTTCAATATCCTCCAACCTGTATAGAGAAAGACTCCCGAATCACGGTAAGTTGAGGGCATATTTAGCGGACTAATTGGTAGTAAAACCACCAAACTAAATAGAAACAACAACAACAATTCCCAGCCGCGAATTTTTAAAAAATTTTTCATAGTGTTTTCCGTGAGGAGGAATTTTATCTATGTATCATGTTTATTTTAGGCTAGACCTTCAATTGTGCAAACCATAACAATCTTTAGAAACATATTCTATCGTGATAGAATTATCGAGCTATAACACTATGCCTAACATTGGAGGCACTAGAAATTATGCAATTCCGCTCAAAACGGAATATCCGAGATCTTGTTTTACTTTTAATCCTATGGGCAAGTCTCTCTCTCAATCTCTATCTCTTTGTATTTCAAGTACCAACAGCCATTAGCCGTTTACGCTTGGCATTGAGTGGAGTTATAGGGGGCATATTGATTCTATATTTGTTTATGGTTAGCCCTTCTTTGACATTAGTCTACACGAAATCTAAACGAGGGTGGGTTTCCTTCTTCTCGTTAATTGGTACCATATTTATTTACCTAACCTTTCCCATGCCCTCCCTCAGACTTTTCGCCTTAAAGGAAACAGTAAGAGCGCAATTCATTCCCATTGACTCTCCCGTTTCTCCGCAGATTGAGGTTACTGGAATTCAAAATGGATTAGACGACATCTCCTTTAAGAAAATGCAATGGGTTGGAAATGTTGAGATTGAGAAAAATGTAGTTAGGTTCAATGCGCCGCAGGGGGAAGAATTAGGCTTTATCTGGCAAGGTCGTGGTTGGGAAAAATTTACCCTTTACCTCCGCGGGAGAGGACAATGGTTAGTTCGCCTCCAAGGCCGTCATCATAATACTGAGGTAACCATAACGGGCAACCCAACCTTTGAAGCGACAGTAATATTGCCCATAGGAACTTCGTTTGAAATGTCTTCTGTTTATGTGCTTATTTGGATAAATGTATTTATATCTTTTATATTGCTTTTTTATTTCCTATGGCCTGCAGAAACCAAAAGCAATCTCACTCTCAATCCGTTCCTCACAAGGTTAGGTCTAAAATCTCTTATATTCATCTCGATAGGTGCAGTTATTTTATGTTGGCTTTTTATCATTTTGATCGCATCTTACAACCGCTTATACGCAGATGACTATTGTTACTTAAGTGCATTAAGAGAGTATGGATGGTGGAAAGCCATTTGGAATTTTTACCGAGGAACAAACGGAAGGATTATGAGCCATGTTTTCAATTTCACGGCTTACCTTCTCGGAAAATCAAGCGTTCCGTTAGGTCCATTGGTTATTGCCCTCTGTTTTGGGGGTGGTTTATATGCTCTCTTGCGATCATTTTTTCCTACAACCCATCGCGGATTACTAGTGGGCATTTCTTCTACTATCACCTTTTTCTGTTTTATGGTGCCCCCCGACCAATATCGTGCAGTTTTTTGGACACTCCATGCTGGTATCATGGGAGGTGGATTTTTATTCCTGTTCTTGGCTACAACAATGTGGTGGAAGATTCAAGAACAATCACCCAAGTTGAAGAATCTAGTTATTCTGTTTTTCCTTGCCCTACTTAGCGCTTGCTTCAATGAAGCCATATCCATCATCGGGGGAGCTCTCTTCTCAGGTCTGACGTTGATGGAATGGCTTTTCTGTCGTCAAGATGGGAACTCGCCTCGAATTCCGATTGCACTTTATGGATTGCTAGGCATTACATTGGGCTTTGTCATCGTGGTGTTCTCTCCCGGAAACCATTACCGTATGGACGCACTAGGGGTTGCAACCTCGTATCAGGATGTGATCATCAATTGGAATAATTTGGTCACAAATAATTTGCCACTTATATTTTTCGGTTCAGATGCGCAGAAAATTCCCCCCTTATCTTATATGCTCGGAGCTAGTTTCCTTGGTATTACCGGTGGATTAATGCTCAATGTACACCCATTCCCAATACAACCCCAGTTACAATGGTGGAAAAAAACCCTGATTGTGCTCTCTCCATTAGCAATAATATTGATTATGTTTGTGCCCTCATCATTTGTAAATGGTTATTTTCCTCATCGCACGTTATTTGCACCCCAATCAATGCTGGTTTTATGGTTCTTTTTAACAGCTGTATGGTTGGGCAGTACGTTGAAAAGGAATAAATTTCCATTAGGGAGAGGCGCTGTTGTTTTAGCATTAGTTTGTGTACTAGCATTGAGTTGGGTGTCTTGGCAACACTTATCGCCAATGTATCAACGAATGAAACTGTTCTCCGAAGAATGGGATCAGCGCGAAGCCTACATCAATCAAGCTATTGCTAGAGGCGAAAAAGTCGTCTATGTGAAGCCGTTTAAACATATTTTCGGTGATGACATACAACCCAACCCTAAAAACTGGTTAACCCTTTGTGTTGGTAATTACTACGGAATCCCTGTTTACCTTGACTTGACCGAACAGCCTTAATTATTTATAAGTGTTAGCTTTATGTTTAAAGTGCAATGACATATAATAACTCGAGTTATCAGGGTAACCGTTGTATCTGAAATCCATGTTAATCAACCCTAAGGTGTTAGCCAGTGTATTACGAAACTCACTCTGGTGTTATGGTATCCGAAATGTCTACTCACTCCTCGCATGTCGCCATTGTCGTCCCGGTTTTCAACGAGGAAACCGTTGTGGCGTCCTTTCACCAACGCTTGCGCGC
>SPLK01000174.1_pt1 | contig 24704 bp, 22 predicted proteins | sample 2456111 | NCBI WGS metagenome assembly SPLK01 (sample SAMN11156906, study PRJNA527647) | hot springs metagenome | biome: Geothermal region; feature: Hot spring; material: tree branch in hot spring; isolation source: hot spring sediment rich in lignocellulosic material ... | reverse complement strand
CGGTGGTCGGTTTGGGTCGTACTCCGCAAGTAAGGTACCACAGCAACGGCTGAGTGTCTGTCACAAACACGTCTGTCATCGGCGGTCTTGCCCCGTCGCGCCGAAGAGGCTCCGCTTGGCTGCTTCGATGTCTTCGGGGTCGACCACGACTCCCTTGAGAATACCCTTCAGGGGCGCTCCCGCCGGGGAGCCGGGGCGTCCGGTCGGCGTCCCCGCGATGGACCGAATCAGCTCTTGCTTTATGGCCCGAATCTGTCCCTCCAGGCGCTGCACTTCTCGCAGCGCCTTGGCGGCAACGTACGACGTCGCCTCCACGGTGCCCTACCACCCTCCCGGAGGCCCAACAGGAGGCCCGGCCTCGGAGCTATTCTACCATGTTCGGCGGGGCTCTCCGGGCGACCAGCAGTGGCCGCACCAACCACCTTGCACCCTGTGATGGACGTGACGGTGGGCGGCTGCGCACCGGGTTCGAAGAAGGCCGCCTCCAGCACCTCGCCTGCGGCCGGCGGCAGGCGCCCCCCCTCCACCGCGCAGAGAAAGGAAGAGGTGATGAAGTGGACGGCTCCTCTGGCAAGCCCCTGAAGGAGATTGCGGCTGATCTGGGCGTCTCCACCGAGTCGCTGCGCAAATGGGTCCGCCAGGCCGAGGTGGACGCCGGGCAGCGGGACGGCCTCACCACCGCCGAGTGGGAAGAGCTGCAAGCGCCTGCGCCGGGAGAATCGCATCCTGCGGGAAGAGCGGGAGATCCTACGAAAAACCGCGGCCTTCGGCGGTGCTCCGGCGCGTTCAAGACCAAGATGGCAAGCTCTTGTGGCTCGTGGACCTCGGTCACTTTCGACTCCATCTAGTCTCGATCACGGGCCTCGCTTATGCGCGCTTTCCGTACGGGCCGGCGCCCCACCACTTCGCGTACGTCATCGCGGCCCTCGAGAAGCTCGGAAGCGTACGGACCGTGGAGGAGATGGCGGGACCTCACCAGGGCGAGGCCATGGTGGCCGAGCGTCTTGAAGAGTTCAACGCGGCCAAACCCCGCACCATCGAGTGGATGGTGGCGCGCTTCGGGCGCATGGCGGCTGCCGAGTTGAGCTGGCTTTCCCACGTGGAGCCCGCGTGGGCCGAGCGGGCCGACAATGGGGCCGAGGGTCCCTGGGCGCGGGGTTGCCGCCACCGGGCCTTCACGACCAGGCGGGTGCGATGCCCCACCTGGGGCACGGCGGCGGCAAACCTGGTCGAGTCACGACGGCGACCTGGACTCCCCGCTCCACCGCAGCCCGTGCGTTTCCCTTGGGGCTTTCGTCAGCGATCGCAGTTCTTGCACTCTGATGGTCTCACCTGCGGGAGGGCCAGCAGCTGCTCCTCTGAGACATCGATCACCGGCATCGAGCTGACCCGTGCTTGCATGGCTACGGGGTCCTTGAGGCCGTGCCCCGTGCCCATCAGCACAATATGGTCCTCCGGTCGTATCACGCCCTGGCTCGACAGCTTGCGAGCTCCCGCCAGGGGTGCAGCTGCGGTAGGTTCGAACAACAGCCCTTCCTCCATCGCGAGCGCCTCCATGGCCGCCAGGATCTCCTCGTCGCTCACGCTCACAACCTGCCCATCGGATCGGCGGCAAGAGTTGAGCGTGTGAGTCCCATCGTCCTCGTATCCTTGCAACGAGTCCGCAATGCCAGACGCTATCGTGGCAGGCACCCCCCACGCCGTCACCTCCCGCGCCCCAGCCTCGAAGGCTCGTGCGATGGGCGCGCACCCCTGCGCCTGGACGGCCACCATCCTGGGAACCCTGTGCGCCAGACCGAGCAACACGAGGTCGCGAAAGCCCCGCAGGATCCCGACCAGAAGCGGACCCGCGCCCACCGGCACAATAACCCAGTCCGGCACGGAGTTGCCGAGCTGGAGGTAGATTTCGTATGCGACGGTCTTGTTGCCCTCGGTAGGGAAGGCGCTGAGGAAAGTGGTGGTAATGTTGTACCAGCCGAGGCGCTTCGCCACCACGTGCGCCAGTCGCCAGCAGTCGCTGTACGACCCGCGCACGAGTACGACAGTGGCACCGCACATAGCGATCTGGCTCAGTTTACCGGTCGGCGTGGTGGTGGGAGCCAAGACGAGAGCCGGAAGACCTCCTTTGGCTGCGTACGCCGCGACGGACGCGCCCGCATTGCCGCTGGAAGCAGTGACAACCCCCTGCATGCCCAGCTCCAGCGCCTTCGACACGGCGACGGAGACGGGGCGGTCCTTGAAGGAGCCCGTGGGGTTTGCCGCCTCGTTCTTAACCCATAAGAAAGGCATACCGGACTTCCGCCCCAAACGCTCCGTGGGAATCAGCGGAGTCCATCCTTCGTGGATAGAAACCGGGATCGCGTGGCTCGAAAGAGGGAGCAGCTCGCGGAACTGCCACATCGACTCGGGCCGCCGCGCCAAGATATCTTCTACCGGCAGGGACTTGGGGCGGCCCTCCCAGCGATAGGCCACTTCCAGGATTCCACCGCACTTGGGACACTTGTAGAGTACGGATGACGAGTGGATCGTATGGCATCTCGAGCATTGGAGGTGGGCTACCCAGTCCGACAATTGCCTTCCTCCCAGTCAGGGACAGTGCCTCCGCCCCTTGCGGAGCACACCTATGGTCCTCGGTCCTCGAAGTCGATGGCGACGATCGCCTCAACTTCTACGGGGATGTGAAACGGCAGTACATTCGTTCCAACCGCGCTACGAGCATGCCGACCGCTTTCGCCGAACACCTGGAGGAAGAGGTCCGACGCTCCATTTGCCACGAACGGCTGGCGGTCGAACTCCGGGGCACTGTTCACCCAGGCGGTCACCTTCACGACACGCCTCACCCGATTCAGCGTGCCGAGATGGGAACGCAGCACGGCCAGCACGTTCAAACCCGCAATCCTTGCCGCCTGGTATCCCTCCTCCTCTGACAACTCACCGCCGACCTTCCCCTGGTAGAGGGGCTTGCCGTCCACAAGGGGTCCCTGCCCAGCGACGAAGACAAGGCCTCCCGCTGTTACGGCAGGGACGTACGAAGCCACCGGCGACGGCGGCTCCGGGAGGGTGATCCTGAGCTGCGCCAGACGTTCTTCCGGCGTCATCCCGCACCTCCCCTTACCATGGGCTTCCAAGATGACTCGTGACACCAGCGGTCACGCGAACAGCGCGTCCAACTCCGGCCACAGCCTATCGAGCTCCGCCATGTCCTGGCGATCCATGCGAGCGTGGGCGATTCGCGTCCTGGCGGTTTCCAATACACCTCGCCGCCTCAGCACTTCCTTGGCGAACTGCGGACCCAGTAACCCCTCTAGGACGATGGCGGGCAGAAGTCGACCGTAGAGGTCTTGCGCCTCCTGCTCACGACCGGACACGAACGCGTCATAGATCCGGCAGTGCACGTCGACGAACTCGGCCGCCGGCATCACCCCAGCCGCCCCCCGGCGGAGCTCGGTGAGCATGTAGAGCCCTCCGAGCCCCGTGAACACGCCCCAAAGAGCGCCCTGCGCACCTTCGAGGAGGTGAGAGACGCGGTGGTGAACAGGGGGGCATTCCTCCTTGACGTATCGCAGGTTGGGCAGCTCCGAAGCGAGTTGGATGATGGACGACACGGAGAGGGATGTCCCCGTCCCCGGCGGCGGATTCTGAAGGATGATCGGCACCTCTACCTCGCGACTGACGCGTCGGTAGTATTCGGCCACGACGTCGGCGGAATGCTGGGCAGTGTACGGGGGCATCAGCATCAGCGCCGTGGCCCCGGCGCTCTCGGCGTGTCTGCACAACTCGATGGCATGGCTGGCGCTCACTCCCGAGCATGCTGCGATGAACGGGATGCGGGCGTCTGCCGCCGCGGCCGACACGACCTCGACGAAACGCTTACGCTCACTGTCGGCCAACATATGAAATTCGCTGAATATGGCGGGCCCCGCCACGCCCTGCGCTCCGGCTGCGACGCAAAAGCGTACCTGTTCCCGCAGGCCGTCCTCGTCAATCCGGTCGTGCTCGTCGAACGGCGTGAGCAGTATGGGCCAGACGCCGAAAAGGCGCGGTGGACCCTGCCTTGGCGTCGGGCTGCCCGAACGCGGCATCACCGGTGGTCCACCACCGACTCCTCCGACCATCTCCGGACCTCCTCCTCGCAAACCCACGGCACGTCACCCCATCGGGTCTGAGCCAGAGCAGCATAGCGCACGCCGATGTCGAGCCCCTCCTGTAGGTCGCCTTTGAGGTACCCGTAGATAACGCCCGCGTCGAAGGCGTCCCCTCGCCCTATCCGATCCACCACCGGGCTCGACACCGTCCGAGCAACTCGAAGTTGCTGCCCATCCCAGGCGAGCGCACCCTTTTCCCCAAGTGTGACGACGACGACATCGGCCGAGAAGCGATCTCGCAGTACGTATACCGCTCTCGCTCCAGAGGGGAGGCCGAACAGCCTCGCGGCGTCTCGCTCCGAGCAAATCACGAGGTTGATCTCCGGAAGCAGCTGCTCCAAGATGCGCCGGGCCTGCTCCTCTGCCCAGAGTTTGGATCGGTAGTTCACGTCGAAACTCACGGTCACGCCTGCCGACCGGCACTCGCGCACGGCCTTGAGAACCACTGATCTGGGCCCCTCTCCAAGGGCAGGCGTGATCCCTGTCAGGTGGACGTGACGCGCTGACCGAATGACGTCCCAAGGCACTTCTTCTGGAGTCAGAGTTGAAAACGCGGAGTCCTTGCGGTCGTACCATACGTGTATCTCGTCGGGCGCCGCTCCCTGTTGAGTAAAGTAGAGTCCGACGCGCCCTTCCTCCGCCCAGACCACGTGACTGGTGTCGACCCCGGCGGCTCGGAGCTCCGCCACCACGCGGCGGCCGATGGCCGTACGCGGGAGTTTCGAAATCCAGGTAACCGGAACACCCAGGCGGGCCAGCCCCGCTGCCACGTTGCTCTCGGCCCCGGCAACGCTCACTCGAAGTACCTGGCTCCACTCGATGCTCATACCGGGGCACGGGAAGAGTCGCAACATCGCCTCTCCTATCGTGGCAACGCGTTCTGCCATTCCAACCGCCATCCCCCTTGCCGAAATGGAAAGCCAGGACGTGCGTTACCGCGTAGCCCAGCAGGACTCAACAGCGTTCCGGATACCTATTCCTTGACAGCGCCGCTCGTCAGTCCACGCACCAGGTGCCTTTGAATCAGGAGGCCAAACGCCAGAGCAGGGACCGTGGCGATGACCGCACCGGCCGCCATGACGTTCCACTCCGTAGAGGCATATCCCTGTAGCCCGCTGACGGCCACTGGCAACGTCTTTGCCTGCGTGCCGCTCAGTACCAGGGCGTACAGGAGATCGTTCCACGACAGCACGAAGGAGATGATCATGCTGGCCACCAACCCCGGGGCAACGCTCGGCAAGATCACCCAGAGGAGACTCTGCAGCGGGTTGCACCCGTCCACCATCGCGGCTTCGTCCAGCTCTCTCGGCAGTTCGGCGAGATACCCGACCATCAGCCAGATCACCAGCGGCAAGAGCCTCACCGCATGCGAGAGGATGAGGCTCAGGTGCGTGTCGAGCAGGCCCAGCCAGTAGAACATAAGAAAGAACGGCAAGAGAAAGCCAACGGGTGGGGCCGCCCTGAAGAGCAGGATGACCAGAAGCGTCCCGCGCATCCTGCTTCGATAGATGACGTACGCGGGCATCAGGCCCGTGACCATGAGGAGAGCGACCGTACCCGCGCTGATGATCGTTGAGTTGAAGAAGTAGCGAGTGAAGTCGTAGCGACCCAGTACGGACGCGTACCCATCCAGTGTGAATCTACCGGACCACAGCTCGGACATGTGGGCGATGGGCCGGAGCGAAATGAAGAGCATGTACAGAACGGGGAAGAGAAACAGCAGCGCCATGGCGCTCAGCGCGGCATAGGCCAATCCTATCGAAAGGTGCTGCCCGAGCTTACCACGCACGTATGCCATCGGGTCAGACGCCCACCTTCTATACCAGGTCGTTTCTCGATAGTCGCATGGTAGCCCACACGAGCGCCACCGAAAGACCGAACAGGACCATCGCCAATGCGGACGAATAGCCCATCTGAAAGGCTTCAAATCCCTGGAAGTATACGTACAAGCTGGTCACCTCGGTCGCTCTGCCCGGCCCTCCGCGGGTCAGGACCAGCACCTCGTCGAATGTCTTCAACACATCCAAGGAGCGAAAGAGGAATGCGGTCACGAACGCGGTTCGCATTCGCGGTAGAGTGATGTACACAAGTTGTTGCCAGCTCGTCGCGCCGTCTACGCCGGCTGCTTCGTAAAGTGACCGTGGAATCGCCTGCAGCCCTGCGAGCAGGATCAGCATCACAAAGGGCGTCCAACGCCACGCCGAGACTAGGACCACCGACAGCAGAGCCGTACGGGAGCTTCCGGCCCATGCCAGTGGCTCCACGCCAACCCCCGCGTACAGGGGCGCCAGCAGCTGGTTGATGACTCCCGTTGTGGGGTTGTACATCACCTTCCAGACCAACGTCATGGCTGCCGGCGTGGCCATCATCGGTATGATGAACAGAGTGCGAAACAAGTTGCGCCCACTCAGGTCTTGATTTAGGAGCAAGGCTATCAGGAGCCCAAGGGAGAACTCGAGCATGAGCGTTCCCGCGGAGAAACGAAACAGGACGTCGAGGGAGTGCAGCAAGTCCCGGTCGTGCAGCGCACGGATGAAGTTTCCCAAGCCTGCGAACCTCGGACCGCTGCCGCTGGGGAGGTACCAATGGTGAAGGCTGAGATATCCCGTGTACGCGAATGGGAAAATCTGAAACAGCGTTAGGAACACCACGACGGGTAGGACGTACTGCCACTCCCGGCGTCCCCAACTCCGGCGCGCTCGCAAGACGTGCTCACCACGCTACGACAGACTGTCCGGCCAAGGCAGCGGGAGGCGTGCGGCGGCCACCGCCGCGGTGCGCCCCCGCTGCTTGCCGGTCGGCTGGGACGTCTACTGGACCTCGGCGGAAGCGATGATGTTCTGCACCTCGCGGGCGGCCGCATCGAGGGCTACTTGCGGGTCGGTCCCCTCGATCGCCCTCGAAATGGCCACGCCAATGGCTCTGCGAACTTCGGCCGCCGTACGGACCTGTGGCATGTAGAACGGGTCACCCGTTTCGAAGGAGATGATACTTGCCTCGAAGTAGTCCGCGTGCGGAAATGCCCTCCTGACATCCTCGTCTTCCCAGGCAGACTTGCGCGCCATGGGCGTGCCGGTCATGGCGATCTCGCGGGATATCACCGGCGACGTCGCGAACTGCATCAGGAGCCACGCCGCCCCCTTGCGCTTGGAGAGCGCACTCATCGCGAGCCCGTACCCTGCCACGGCAGGCCTGCTGGTGCCCGTACCCCATCTCCCGTCCGGCCGCGGGAACGCCGCGTAGCCAACCTTTCCTGCTACTCGAGACTTCTGCGGATCCTCGAACTCAGCGGCAAACACGTTATCCTCAACGATCATGGCCGCTCGCCCGTCCATGAACAGGCGATTCGAATCCTGCCACGTGTAGGATGCGATGCCCGGAGGCCCGAATTGTCGAAGGATGCCTGCATAGAACTCCAGAGATCGGGCCCCGTGAGAGCTATTGAAGATGGGCCTGGGCAGCTCGCCCCCCGGCTTGTAGTAGGGTGGCTCCAGCCAGTCGCCCCCGGCCGATTTCAGGAACTGAGCGTAGGTGGACACAGCGTTGTATCCTTCGCCTCGCATTACGATTCCGTAGACCCCGGGCTCCTTCTGCCGGATCGCGCTCGCCGCGGCCCACATCTCGGTCCACGTCGTCGGCGCCTCGAGCCCGTGCTTGTCGAAGAGATCCTTACGATACATCAGAAACACGGCGTCCAGAGTCGCGGGCAGGTAAGTGAGCTGTCCCTCGATGGTGCCCTGCTGTAGAGCGGACTCGAAAACGTCTTCAATCCGGTACCATGCGGGATCCGTGAGGGTGACATCGCTCAGGTAACCATCCAGGGGTTCCACCCAACCTGCGTAGTAGTACTCCAGCATGTCGTGGGCAGGCATGTAAGCCCACACGTCGTACTGCCCCGCTCGCGAGACCATGTCGAGCGTGCGCTTGTTTCGCATGTTTTGCATCTCGTAAACTTCTACGATAACGTCGATTCCCGTCAGCGCTTCGAACGTCGCAATATACTTCTCAAACTCGGCTTGCCATGGGAGCGTATAGAGGAGCAACCGGACTGTCTCGCCTTCGAACTGCCTCCAGTTGATCTGGGCTACCTGGGCCGCGCGTAGGATGTCCGGATCGGCCTGGGGTGCTCCCAGCGCACCGACTGAACCGAGAATCCCCATCAGGCAAACGACCATGAACCCGACCAGTAGCCCACGCCTGACTCCTGTCATGGTCCACCGCCTCTCTGCCGGCGATCGAGGTCCTTCCCACTGTCAAGGCCGGTCGAAATACCCGCTGGTCGTAACACCGTCGCCATTGCCTAGTGTCGCCTGCTACTCACTCCGCACCTCCTCCCAGCGGCTCAAAGCGGGCGTCCTCGTCAAGGGGCCAGATAGGTCGCACGAGCCGCGTGTACGGGTACTTAGTCAGGTCCCCCGTGGTGATCCCGTCACCGGCCGCAACGATGGTGAGAGAGGCAAGTGCGTCAAAGCATGCGCGAAAGTGAAGCGCTGACTTGAGGCCGACGACTCTGCACTTCGACGGGTCTATCCCGTGAAGCAGGAAAACTTCGTCATCGAACACTTGCTCGGCGTACGTCGAGACGAGGACGGCGAGTCTGTCGATATCCAGGCGGACAGTCGTGCCGAGATCCACCGTAACTCCCTTCAACATGGGGTTGCGCGCGGTGAACCGGCCATCGGATATCAGCCGGACACGGGCGCGGACCGGGATTGGGCTCCCGTGGAGCCCATCCGTCTTGCCCCCGAGAAGCACCTCTACCGTGCTACCTACCCCTGCTCGGCAGGCCTTCTCCACCACCTCCGGGTCCTTCAGCACGCCGAAACAACTAGGCGAGACCAGCGAGTTGACTCCGTGGTCCAGCAAGGCCCGCAACAGAGACGTCGAGTCCCCTGCCGCGCCTCCACCCGGGTTGTCCGAGGCTTCGGCGATCACAACCGGTGAGCCAGGATGCTGCAACGCCTGCCGTACGGCCTCATCCGGGGATGGATCATCGAAGCGCAGCCGCTCTCGTCGCTCCCAGATGGCCATCGCGAGCTCCTTGCAGGCGCGGCGCGCAAGGACAGGGTCCCCATCGGATATGGCGACCACCGACATCCTCGCGATGGGGACGTCAGCGAAGGGAAAGGCCCAAAACGGGGTGCAATCGATGATTCCGGGGCGTGACTCGAGTTCCCAGGCGAGTTCGTTGACCTCCTTGGCCGCACCCGTGTGAGAGTATTGCTTCGAGGAGGGAGTGAGCATCGGAAGCGGAAGGTAAGCCATCACCGGACGAAGCGCACCACCGGCGACACGGACCAGGAACTGGGCCGCCTCCTTCCCCCTTTCGTACTGGTCAGTGTGCGGATAGAAGTTCACGCCGAAAAGACCGTCCGCCCATCGGACCATGTCGTCGGTGACGTTTGCATGGAGGTCCAGGGTGGCCACCACAGGGACGCCTCTGCCCACCACGGCCCGTACCTCGCGGAGCAAGTCGCCCTCGGGATCCTCCACTCCTTCCGCGCATGCCGCGCCGTGGAGAGCAAGGCATACGCCGTCTACTGGCAGCACGCGGTTCAATGCGTCGAGCAGTCTCGCTTTGATTCTGTGATACACGTCGTGCAGGATCAGTCCGCTCGGGGTGGCCGATGCAGACACGGTGGGCACGACCTCGACACCTCGCTCAAGCAGTCCATCGATGATACCGCCGAGGTAGTGACGCGTGCCGCGGTAGCGCTCGAGCACTGTGCTCCCTTCACTGAAGTCTCCCCGCTCGAAATCCGCTAACGTGGTGACGACGCTGGAAAACGTGTTCGTCTCATGGTAGAACTGGCCAATAGCGACCCTCACCCCGGCGACCCCTCTCCCAGGAGACCTCCACGCAAGCAAGTCCTTGGCTCCGCCTGCACCCCCATCGTCGTAGCGGAGCGACACCCGGCTGTGGTGGGCATTCGACAGGCCGGTACCGGCTCCTGCCCCAGCTGTTTCATGCTACGAAAAGTATACTCGCTGTATCGAACGCCGCATGGAAGGAAGGCCCTTGTCTCTCGTCGAACAGCCCTCACCGGGAGGAGGTAGTTTCATCTAATGCAACGCTCGCCTGCGAGCCGAAACATGGGCTTCACCGACGGACCCCGGACTAACCTCCCCCGCGGTCAGCTCCAAGATCAGCGCGACCATGACGAGCAGGGGAGAGCCACCCCCCACAACACCCGGGCAGTCGATCGGGCCATTGCGATCCTGAAGGCGTTTCGCCTAGAGGAACCCGAACTTGGCGTGACGGAGTTGAGCCGCCGGCTCTCACTCCACAAGAGCACGGTTTATCGCCTGCTCGTGACGCTTGAGAAGCACGGGCTCGTGGACTGGGTTCCCGAGTCAGGCAAGTACCGACTCGGGATGACCCTGTTCGAGTTGGGTAGCCTGGTGGCCACGGTGACGGATCTCCGAAGGGTTGCCCGCCCGGTGCTCGAAGCACTGCATAACGAGTGCGGCGAGACCTTACATCTCGCGATCTTGGACATGGGCGACGTGGTCTATATCGAGAAACTGGAGAGCCGGGCGCGGCTCCGTATGTACTCGGAGGTTGGCCGCCGTGCGCCCGCCCACTGTACAGGCCTCGGAAAGGTGCTGCTGGCTTACCTCCCAGATAGTGAACTGGAGAAGATCCTGCAGCAAAAAGGTCTCACGGCTTTCACAGCGCGGACCATCGTCTCCCCGGCCTTGCTGCGGGAGCACTTGGCCGAGGTGCGACGCAACGGCTATGCGGTTGACGCTGGCGAACACGAGGAGCTTGTCCGGTGTGCTGCCGCACCGGTGCGGGACCACTCGGGCCGGGTCGTGGCCGCCGTCAGCATCGCTGCCATTGGACTCGACACTGGCACCGAGCTCTTCAAGGAGTTCATACGAAAGGTCGTCGCCGCGGCAGCGGAGATATCAAGACGCCTCGGGTTTCGCGACGACGAGGCGTGAGGGGGGAGGGGCGACACCCCTTCGGCTGCTGGCCGCAAGCGTTCGCCTTCCTCGCTGCGAGCAAACCGCCGGGGAGCGACCTCCCGGGCCCGGCCGCTCTCCCGGCCGGTGCCGCCGCGGCCGCATCGGCAGCCTGCGCGCTCCCATGCCCTCGATGAGGCCGGCGGCGGCCATGACGCGATCGAGACTGAAGGGCAGGATCTCGGGTTGGTTCTCAAGATGGTCGGCGAGGTACCGGGCCGAGGGAGGCTCCAGGTCCCGCCGCTTGCAGACCAGGTACGCCACCGACTCGGCTTCGAACTCCATGACCCGGTCGTCCAGGCACTGGCGGTCGGGCCACCAGTTGGCATTGGGCGTGCCCAGGTGTCCGCCGTAGAGGTGGGCCAGCTCGTGGACCAGTGACACATAGCGCACTGTCTCGTCATGGCTCTGTTGAGAAGCACCTCGTAGCGCACCGGGATGCGGAAGGTGACGGGCTTGCCGCGCCACATAAAGGTGCGCTCCACCACCGCCGCATCCTCGACAACCTCGATCCGCCCCCGCCCACCGACTGCCTCCCTTGACGAGGCTGACGCGCGCCCCATCCCGCCTGGCGTTCTCGATGGTGCGCGCCAGTACCGGCCCGACGGGCGCACGGTGCATGGTGAAGGGCTGCTCCACTTGCACGGGCAGATTCGGCGCCCGATCCATCGGCTCGGTATCGGTCACGTCGAGACGAAAATAACAGCTTGTGGGCCCGGGCTACCTCGAACGTCGGCCGCTCGAGACCCCCCGAGTCGGGGTTACCAGGTCCGAATAATCCCAGTCGCCCTGGCCCCTCACCTCCAGCATCCCCAGCAGTTCGTGGACCAGCGCGGTGGCGAGCAGTGGAACGGAAACAGCCCGGCCCATCGCCAGCGCGATACCCAAGTCTTTGCGGTGAAGCCGTGGGGAACGCCGCCGCAGGCCGTCGGCCACCTTCTCGAGTTGCTCGCGGGTCAAGGCGGCGTCGGGCTGCACGAAGATGGTGCGGATGATGGCCGCCACCATCGCCTGGATCTGCTTGGGCACGTGGGCCAGGAGGTTGCGCATGAGTAGGGTAGAAGGCTGGCGCCGTGGCTGCAGGCCGGCCCAGCCGTTGGCCGTCCCTTTCGGTTGACGGTGCCTCACTCGCACGGCCATACCCGGTCTCCAGCCTCCCCCCATCGAACCGTGCGTGACCTTCTCGGTCACACGGCTCTCCTGGTGCGTTCACCTCCGGCATTCGCCGAATCGTACCGCACGCTTCCCACGAGCCGACGAAGTCCCAAGCGGGTATGCGAGTCCAAGAGAACCGCCATCCCGCGCCGCCACCCTCGCTTACCATGTTTGCATGCGATAAAGCGGCAGAGACGGGTCTCGACATAGCGATCCAGAGCTTTAAACTGCCGCGTCGAGTTGCCGTAGCGAAAATACGCCCCCCACCCGGTCAGGAAGCGGTTGAGATCCTGAACCACGACGCTGACCGGCAGGCCGATGCGATGCAAGGGCGTCAGCTCCCGGATGCGTTGTCGAGCCGCCACCATGGCTCGCCGGCTGGGCCAGCAAGCGGCATAGCGCCGCTGGGGATTCCGGCGAGTGGGAATCCATCGGTAGTGGTAGCCCAGAAAGTCGAACCCGGTCCGGGGTTCTTCCAGGTACACCACCCGGGTCTTCGTGGGCGAGAGTTCGAGCTTCAGCTTGGCGAGCAGCTGCGCGAGGGCTTCCCTGGCCCGCTCGGCTTGCCAGCGCTGCCAGGTCAGGATGACCAGGTCATCCGCATAGCGGGTGAGTTGGCCCAGGTAGCCGTAGTGCTTTGTCCAAAGCTGGTCGAGCACGTTCAGGTAAACGTTGGCCAGCAGGGGCGAAATCACGCCGCCCTGCGGTGTCCCGGCCGTCGGGTTCAGAAGGGTGGTCCCATCAAATACCCCGGCCTTCACCCATCCCTGGATCAGCCGCAAGATGCGCCGGTCGCTGATCCGCCGCCGCAACAGCCGCATGAGGATCCCATGGTCGAGATGGTCGAAGAACCCCACGATGTCCGCATCGACCACCCAGCGGCACCGATCCCGTTGGATGCCGCGCCGAATGCGTTCCCGGGCCTGGTGCGCCGAGCGCTTCGGCCGGAACCCGAAGGAACAGTCGCTGAAGTCCGCCTCGAACAGCGGCTCGATGACGATCTTGACCGCTGCCTGCACGACCCGATCCTTTACCACCGGGATGCCCAGCGGCCGCTGGCCTCCCTGAGGCTTCGGAATCAGGACCAGCCGGACGGCCTGGGGCCGGTACGTCCCGGCCTTAAGTTCCTCCTGGAGCTCGGCCAGAAACGGCCCGACCCCCTGCGCCTCGATCGCCTCGATGGTCTGCGCATCCACTCCGGGGGCGCCCCGGTTCTGAGCCACCTGGGTCCACGCGCGCTCTAAGACGTCGGTGCGATACACCTTGTCGTAGAGTGCATGGAAGCGTCGGTTCCGATTCCGCTTGGCCGCAAGGTACAGCTTGATCTGGAGGCGGCGGGTCTTGTCCAGCGTGTCGTTAGCCTTGGCAGGCATTCACGCACCCTCTCCTCCGCTCAAGCACCCCACCAGCAGGGGCCCTTCCCTCGGGCCGGGTTGTGTTGTCCCGAACCCTCATGCGGTACTACGGCCCCATCCGCCACCCTCCCGGCCGGTGTCGACTTCCCGGGGCTCACCGGTTATACGACACCGCCTTCCTGCTCAACGCAGGGCCGGGGAGGGCTTCTCCAGTTCCGATGCCCGCCTTCCGACCGTTCCGCTCCCTTTACCCCGGCGAGTTCCTCGGTGCTGCACCTCCAGGCTCTTCGCACCTTCCATGGCCTTCGCCGTGACACTCCCGGCTCGGCTCTCGCTGGTTCCCCTGGTGGGGTTGCCATCACGGGGCGGCAGGATTCGCATCACGCTACGGACCGGCCGGTTGCTCCCTCCAGTGAGGCTTCTGACGCTGCGCTTCGGCGCCCGGCGTTTCCCCCGGACGCCGGCAGCCTGCTACCGGGCTCCCTGGCGACTACCCGGGCCGGACTTGCACCGGCAGGTGGGCAACGGCTTGTGCACGGAGGCTTAGGCCACCAGCCTCCCCTCCTCTCCCAGGCCCAGGGCCTCCATGCTCCTGGACACGCAATGCACCCGGCAACGCTGCCAGCTGGCCCCGGCCAGGATCTCGGCGATGACCTGCTTGAGGCTTTCGTAGGCGTCGGACAGGACCAGCTGGACCGCCTTCAGGCCCCGGCGGACCAGATGCCGCAGAAACTCGCGCCAAAACTCGTAGCTCTCGGCCTGGCCGACGTCGTAGCCCAATACCTTGCGCTCGCCCGTCTCCCGCATGCCCTCCGTGGCGGCCAGCGCCCGCTGGCACAGCCACGTCTCGTCCACGAGCCAGCCGCTGCGCCTGGCCACCGGCGCTACCGCGGCCACGGCGGGCCCCAAGCCCATGTCGAAGTAGAACCGGATGAAGATGCCGCCGCTGTACTCGAACAACGCGATCTTTCCGTACGGCCATCGTGCGCGCGGGAACCGGCACGAGCCACCGCTCGGCGACGCCGCGGTCGTAGCGGTTGAAGGGCAGCAGATACAACTGGATGGCCACCACGGTGGCCTCGCAGGCGTCATCGGGCCCCAACAGGAGCTGCCCCGGTGAGTCGGCCGGGATGCCTAGCTCGGCGGTGGCGAGCGAGGCCAGCGGCCGCTGTGCAAGACCCGGGCCTCCTAAATACCTATGTAAGCCCGCTTTCTCTCGCCAGGGAGACCCCTTCCCCCTCGCAGCATCCCCGGAAGTCCGGGCTGGGCAGTGAGAGTGTAAGATTCTTCCATCCCCCGTCTCCCAGGCCGCTCTCGCAGTCCGGAGCCTGATAAACCGGCCCTCCGCTGACACGCATCGACAAGAGCATCCACAATCCGTCGAACGATGCAGGAACTTTTTCAGACCCGTTGAAAAACCCCGCAGACGGCCACGGGGGGAGCCGGGACATTGCCGGGAGCGGAGCGGAGTGACTCGAGGGATACCCGGCGCGCCAACCGCGCCCTCATCCTCCGACTGCTGCGCCAGCACGGCCGGCTGTCGGGGTACGACCTATCCAAGCGCTCGGGCCTGAGTCCGACGGCCACCTATGACGTGCTCGAGGAGCTGGTGGCCGCGGGCGTCGTCGTCAACGAAGGCACCGCCAGGTCACGGGGCGGCCGTCCCCCCGTCCTGTACGCCCTCAATCCCTTTGCCGGCTACGTGATCGGGGCCAGTGTCGGCGCCGATGTGGCGATCGCGGAGACCTTCTCCCTGGGCGGCGTGTCAGTCAGGGAGGCCCAAAGCGCTGTCGAGCGCGGTCCAGGCGGTCGCGCACTGGCCGCACTCCTGGAAGCCATTGCAAGGGCAGGGTCGGGTCTGTCGGGGCCCATCCTCGGAATCGGCGTCGCCGTGCCCGGTCTCGTCGACCCCGATACGGGCACGGTTGTCATGTCGTTGCCTCTCGAGTGGGAGCAGGTGCCGCTCGGGCGCATCGTGGCCAGCCGGTTTCGTGTGCCCGTCTGCGTCGACAACGCATGCAACGCAGCAGCCCAGGGAGAGGCCTGGTACGGTGCCGGGCGGGGTCACGACAACTTCGTCTACGTGCAGGTCGACGACGGGATCGAGGCGGGCTTCGTCCTCGGGGGACGTCTGCACCGCGGCAGCGCGGGGCTGGCGGGCGCGATGGGCCACATGGTGGTCGCTCCTGACGGCCCGGCGTGCCGGTGTGGACGGCGCGGATGCCTCGAGGCGCTGGCCTCAGCCCCGGCCATCGTGCGGCGGTACGCCGGGCACGTGCCGCTCGAGTCGGCTCGAGCCTCGGCGATGGATCTCGCACAGGTGTCGCAGGCCGCCTATGCCGGGGACGTCGCCGCTCGTCGGGTCCTGCAGGAGACCGGGCGCTGGCTCGGCCTCTCGCTCGCCAACGTCATCAACCTCCTGGGACCGTCGGCCGTCGTCATCGCGGGCCGGGTCGCCGACAGCGGGCCGCTGCTGTGGGAACCCATGCTCACCGAGGTCCATCGCGCGTTGCCCGCCGGCCTGCCTGTGCGCGTGACGCGAGGTGAGCTGGCGCAACGGGCTGTGGTGCTGGGAGCAGCCGCCCTCGTCTTCGAGCAGGTCTTCTCGCCGGACCACGAGTCATGGCTGCCTGGCTTCGGGCGCGCGGGACGGGGGCGCATGAGCGGCGTCCTGCAGCAGCTCAGGGGCGGGGGTGAGACCAGGCAGGAGAAGGATGGCTCCAAAGTGGTCGGGTGACTCGAGCCGATCATCCATGCCTTGAGGGGGTATCTCGGGTGACCACGTCCCTCGCGATCGTCGTGATCTTCTTCGTCTTCGCCTTCCTGATGTTGACCCAGAGGCTGTCGACGGTCCTCTCCCTCATCGCCATGGCCATACTCATCGCCCTGGTGGCGGGCGTCCCGGTCGGGGGGACACAGGGGATCCTCGTCGACATCGTCGAAGGCGGCGCGACCCGCCTCGGATCGGCCATCGCTGCCGTCATCTTCGGCGCATGGCTCGGTCAGACCATGATCCAGACGGGCATCTCCCACTCCATGATCGCCAAGGCGGCTGAGCTGGGCGGCGACAAGCCCATGGGGGTGGCGCTCGCCCTGGCGGTCGCGGTGGCCCTGATCTTTACCACCGTGGGGCACCTGGGCGCGGTCATCATGATCGGTACCATCGTCCTGCCCATCCTTATGTCGGTGGGCATCGATCGACTCAAGGCCGCGACCATCTACCTCATGGCCATCGCGACCGGCATCGCCATGAACCTCTCCAACTGGCAGACGTACTCGTCGTTGGCCAACGTCGACATCGGCATCATCCGGCAGTTCGCGGTCATCCAGGTGGTCATCACGGGCGTCGTGGCCGCGGCGTTCATCGTGTTGCAGACCCGCAAGACAGCCACCGCGGAGTGGGCCGTGGGCGGGCCCGGCGCGGGGCCTGCGCCGACGGGTGTCACGCCCACCAAGGTCGAGGCGAGGGACGTGCCGGCCTACGCGCTGCTCACCCCCATCGTCCCGTTGATCTTCGTGCTGGTGCTCAAGTGGCCCATCGTGCCGAGCCTCCTGCTGGGCACGCTGTACGGCGCGCTGACGACCGGGGCCCGCAAGAGCCCGGCCGTCCTGACGCGGGCGGCCGTGGACGGGCTTCGCGACGGCGCCCCTGCCATCATGCTGATGATCTCCATCGGCATGGTGCTCAAGGCGGTCTTCCACCCGCAGGTGCGCGCCGCCATGGAGGGGCTGCTCCAGGCCATCATCCCCAGCAGCGTCATCGGCTACATCCTCTTCTTCGCGCTGCTGGCCCCCCTGGCGCTCTACCGCGGGCCGCTCAACATGTGGGGGCTCGGCAGCGGCATCGTGGGCCTCATCATCAGCCTCGGCATCCTTAGCCCGGCCGCGGCCATGGCGGGCTTCATGTCCACGGAGCGGGTCCAGGTGGCGGGCGACCCGACCAACACCCACAACGTCTGGATCGCGGACTTCACCAAGGTGGACGTCAACGCCATCACCAAGAAGCTGCTGCCCTACCTGTGGCTCGTCGCGGCGGCATCGGCCGCGGTGGCCGGTCTGCTCTACGTGTGACGAGGTGTGACGAAGTGCAAACGTTCGGGGCGAGTGGCGCCGGAGCGGGCGTCGCTCGCCCCCTCGAGGGAGGACCGTCGGTGGAGAATGGGACCCCGCAAGGGGCGTCGTCTCGCAGGCGCGTACGGGTCGGCATCGACGTCGGCGGCACCTTCACCGATGCCGTGGCCATCGACGACGCCACCTCGGAGATCATCGCCTGGCTCAAGATCCCCACGACGCACTCGGACCCACGAGGCGTGGCAGCCGGCGTCATCCAGGCCCTCCAGGGCGTCCTGCGCAAGGGCGGCATCGACCCGTCCGAGGTCATCTTCATCTCGCACGGCACCACCCAGGCCACCAACGCGTTGCTCGAGGGCGACGTGGTGGTCGTCGGCGTGGTGGGAATGGGCACCGGCCTCGACGGCATACGGGCCAGGAGTCAGACCCAGGTCGAACCCATCCCCCTCGGTCAGGGGCGTCTGCTGGAGTCGCGCCATGAGTTTGTCGACACGGGCGGCACGCTGAGTCCGGAGCTCGTCGAAGGCGTCCTGCGACGACTGAAGGAGCAAGGCGCCCGGGCCATCGTCGCGGCGGAGGCGTACAGCGTCGACGATCCGAGTCGCGAACTGCTCGTCATGGAGGCCGCCCGCAAGGCGGGACTGCCCGCCTGCGCCTCGCATGAGGTCTCCAAGCGTTACGGGCTCAAGGTCCGCACCCGCACGGCCGTCATCAACGCCTCCATCCTGCCCCGCATGACCCAGACCGCGGACATGACCGAGGCCAGCGTCCAGGAGGCCGGCATCCGGGCGCCGCTCATGGTCATGCGCGGCGACGGCGGCAGCATGAGCATCGACGAGATGCGCCGCCGTCCGGTGCTGACGCTGCTCTCCGGGCCGGCAGCGGGGGTGGCGGGCGCGTTGATGTACGGCCGCGTCTCGGACGGCCTCTTCCTCGAGGTCGGGGGCACCAGCACCGACATCTCCCTCATCAAGAACGGCCGCGTCATGGTGGACTACGCCGAGGTCGGCGGGCACCGGACGTACCTGCGGTCGCTCGACATCCGCACCGTCGGCGTCGCCGGCGGCAGCATGATCCGGATCCGCGGGCGGGAGCTGGCCGAAGTGGGGCCTCGCAGCGCGCACATCGCGGGGCTCCCCTACGCGGTCTTCGCACGGCCGGAGGACGTGCAGGGCGCGGTCCTGGAGATCATCCGCCCGCTGCCCGAGGATCCCGAGGAGTACGCGGTGGTGCGGACGCCGTCGGGGCGTCGCTTCGCCCTGACGCTGTCGTGCGCGGCCAACATCCTGGGGCTGGTGCCCGAGGGCGACTACGCGCGTGGCGACGCCCGGGCCGCTCGGGCCGCCTGGGAGCCGGTGGCCCGCCACCTGGGCGTCACGGTCGAGGAGGCGGCCCGTCTCGCGCTGGAGCGTGCCGCCGAGAAGGTGATCCCGCCCATCGCGGCGCTGCGCCACAAGTACGAGCTCGAGGAGTCCAAGGTGGTCCTGATCGGCGGTGGGGGCGGCGCCTCCGCCGTGGTGCCGTACGTTGCGCAGCGCTTGGGCGTGCCGCATCGCATCGTTGCCAATGCGCCGCTGATCTCCACCATCGGGGTCGCGCTGGCCATGGTGCGAGAGACGGTCGAGCGCTTCGTGCCCAACCCCACCCAGGAGGATCTGATCCGCATCCGGCGCGAGGCGGAGGAGGCCGCGGTGGCCCTGGGAGCGGACCCGGCCACGATCGAGGTCCACATCGAGGTGGTGCCCGACCAGCACCTGGTACGTGCCGTCGCGACCGGAGCGACGGAGATGCGGACGGGCCCGGCGCGGCGACGGGAACTCAGCTTCGAGGAGCGGCGAGAGGCGGTCGCGCAGTCCATGGGCGTCGCCCCCTGGGAGGTGTCGCATCTCGCCGCCACGGCGGGACTCGACGTCTTCGCTCACACGAAGGTGATGCGTCGCCTCTTCGGCCTGGTCAGCAAGCGCGAGCAGACGGTGCACGTCTGCGACCACGAGGGCGTCATCCGCCTCAAGCTGCCCCATGCCGTGGCGCTGGCCGCCTCGGTGGCGACGGTGCACGAGGCCGCTCGCCGGCTGCTGGAGGAGGCCTCCACCGTCAAGGACACCGGACGGGTGCTGCCCAACGTCTTCGTGCTCTTTGGGTCGCGCGTCATCGACCTGACGGGGGTCGCGGACGAGTCGCTGATCCACTCCATGATCGACGTCGAACTGGCTGGCCTGCCGGAAGAGACGCCGGTGGTGCTCCTGGGGCAGCCGCGTTGATCCCACATCTCGACGGACTCGAGGAGGATGGATGCATGAGCCGCCTGTTGGAACAGCTCGTCGGGGGGCGCTTCGCCCTGGTCGTGGCCCTGCCGGCCAATGACGTGGAGATGGCGCGTGCGGCGGAAGAGGCCGGCGCCGACGCCATCAAGGTGCACCTCAACATCACCCATCGGGCCACGGGCCGCAAGTTCGGCTCGCTGGAGGAGGAGCGGGAGGTACTGGAGGCCATCCTCGCCAGCGTGCGAATCCCGGTCGGCATCGTGCCGGCGGCGGAGGGGGCCGACCCGGGTGAGATGGCCCGCGTGGCATCGATGCCCTTCGACTTCGTCGACATGTTCGCGCACTTCATGCCGGCCTGGCTGCTCGAGATGGGACGATGGGGCCGCATGGCGGCGGCTGACTCGTCTTGGAGCCTGGACCTGCTGGGAGGCCTTGGCTCGGTGGCCGGCATCGACATGGTCGAGCTCGCCCTCATCCCGCCGGAGGGGTACGGGCAGCCCCTCAACGTGCGGGACCTGGCGCTCTACTCGCAGGCTGTGCGGGCGGTGGGCAAGCCCGCCATCATCCCGAGCCAGCGCCGGCTCGAGCCCGACGATATGGCGGCGCTACGAGCCACGGGGGCCGCTGGCGTCATGATCGGCGTCCTTTCCGTGGGGGAGTCGAGTCAGGAGATCCACCGCATGACGCGGACCTTCCGGCAGGCCATCGACCGGGGTTGAAAGGAGGCGATCACCGTGATCCCGGTGTACACCTACGATCTCGTCGTCGTGGGCGGCGGCAACTCGGGGGTCACGGCCGCCGTCGCCGCGGCGCGGATGGGCTTGAAGGTCGCGCTGGTCGAGCGCTACGGCTTCCTGGGGGGCACCCTGACCGCCGCGATGGTCGGGCCCATCCAATCCTTCCACGCCGGCGACCGGCAGGTGGTGGCCGGCCTGGCCCAGGAGATCGTGGACAGGATGAAGGCCATCGGCGCCTCTCCGGGCCACGTGCCGGACCCCATCGACTACTGCTCCAGCATCACCCCCTTCGACTACGAGGGGCTCAAGCGAGTCCTGATGGAGATGGCGCTGGAAGCGGGGGTCGACCTGTGGCTCCACTCCATCTTCGTGGACGCGGCCGTCGAAGGGCGGTCGGTGCGACACGTGCGGGTGTGGCAGAAGGACGGCATCAAGGAGCTGGCGGCCCGGCTCTTCGTCGACGCCTCCGGCGATGGCGACCTCGCCTCGGCAGCCGGTGTGACCGTGCAAGTCGGCCGCGATGAAGACCGCCTGCCGCAGCCCATGACGATGATCTTCCAGGTGGGCGGCGTCGATTGGGATCGGGCCCTGGACTACTTCAAGCAGCATCCCGAAGAGCTGCAGCACCCCGTGGCGATCCACGGCCATATCGACCCCGACTGGTTGCGTTCGCTCCCGTTCCGGGGGTTCTCGGCGTTTCCAGGGCTCATCGAGCAGGCTCGCCAGGCAGGGGAGTTCTCCATCCCCCGGCAAAGGCTGCTGGTCTTCGAGGCGATGCGCAAGGGCGAGGCCGTCATCAACACGACCCGGGTCCAGGGGCTCTCTTCCCTGGATGGTCGCGAGTTGGCCCGCGCCGAGATCGAGGGGCGGCGCCAGGTCTGGGAGCTCGTAGACTTCCTGAGGCGGCGGGTGCCGGGCTTCGAGCATTGCTTCGTCGTGGCGGTGGCGCCCCAGATCGGGGTGCGGGAGAGCCGGCGCATCGAAGGCGAGGTGACGGTGACGCAGGAGGACCTGCTGGCCGCCCGCAAGTTTCCGGACGCCATCGCCTGCGGCGCCTACCCCATCGACATCCACGACCCGGTGACGGCGAAGAACAAGACCCGACGGCTCCCCGAAGGGGAGTACTACACGATCCCGTACCGGGCGCTGGTGCCCCGAGGGCTGGACAATCTGCTGGTGGCAGGCCGGTGCCTGTCGGCCACGCACGAGGCGCTGGCTGCGTTGCGGCTCTCGCCCTTCACCATGGCGATGGGGCATGCAGCAGGCGTCGCGGCGGCCCTCGCGCTACGCGACGGCGTGGCGGCAAGGGACGTCGACACCCGGGTGTTGCGTCAGGCGCTGCAGGATCAGGGCGCCATCGTCGGGCCGGAGGCCTGAGGAGGCCCCGAGAGAGGAGGCGTGGCAGTTGGAACTCGACTGGGGGCGGGGCACCCTCGTGGTGAGCCTCGCCAGCAACGATGTGCAACTCGCCCGGGCCGCCAAGGAGGGCGGGGCGGATGCGCTCAAGGTGCACGTCAACGTCTACCACAAGGCCAGCGGCAACCGGTTCGGCTCCCTCGAGGAAGAGGGCGAACGCATCCGGGAGATCGTGGGCGTTGGGCTGCCGGTGGGGATCGTGCCTGGCGAGGAACGCTTCATATCGCGAAGCGAGGCGAAGGAGCTGGGGCGGCTCGGCATCGCCTTCGTCGACGTCTACCTGTCCTGGCTGCGCCTCTACCTCTTCGACTCGGGCCTGCCCGTCATACCGGCCGTCGACGCGGAGACTCCTCCGCAGGTCTGGAAGGGCGTACGGCACCTCCCCGGCGAGTGGCTAGAGGCAGCTGTGGTGCCGAAAGCGTCGTACGGTACGGAACCTGAGGCAGAGGACTTGGCGCGGCTGGCCGCCGTGGGGAAGGCGAGCCGGCGCAAGCTCCTGGTGCCCTCGCAGCGCAGGCTCGAACCGTCCGACCTTCGCCATTACTTCCGGGTTCCCTGGGTCCACGCCGTCATGATCGGCGCGATCGTGACCGGACACACGCCGGATGGCGTGTACGAGGCGACGGCAGCGTTTCGCAGGGCGCTGGACGACCTGCGGGCCAGAGGATGGGTGTGAGGGCGCTGACACGCGAGGGCGGCCGGCCATGTGCCGACGGGCGACAGGCCGGCGGGCGGTGGGCTGCTGGGCGGTGGTGCGGTGCAGGTCGGGCCCAACGCGAGGTCGTCGAGCTGGGCATGCGGCTCGTCGCGGCCTCGCCGCGGCGCTACCCGCTGACGCCGACACAACTACGGCGCCGGGTCCTGGTCGCTCTGGGCATCGGGGCCGGGGCTGCGGCGAGCATGCGCGCACGGTGGCCTGACGACGATGTGCTTGCGGTGGCGGCTGCGCTGGGGCTGAGGGTGGAAGAACGGGAGTACGATGAGGGGGTCGTCGGCAGCGGCGGCGCGGGCGCATCGGAGCTGACGAACCCGCCTCGCCGACGACTCGCCGCATTGGAGGACGGCAACCGGATCGTCGTGTGTCGGAGCGCCCCGAGCATCGTGGCCAGGGCGATGGTCGAACTGTTGCGGGCCCGGGGCGAGGAAGCTGCTCGGCGTCCGCACGATTGGACCGCCCTGGAGCACGATTGGACCGCCTTGGCGCTCGCCCTGCTCGTGGCCCACGAGCTCTTCCACCACCTCGAGCAGGGCGTCGCCCGTCTTGAGCAGGGCGTCGCCTCGGCGGGATGGCAGCACGCTCCCGGCGGGCGGGTGAGCGTACGGCTGGGTTACCCGTCGCGGTTTCTCGGGCTGAGGTACCGGGCCGCCATCCCCGAGCTTTCGGAGGTGGCGGCCCACGCCTTCAGCTCCTGTCTGGTCCCGTCGCCGGTCTGCTCCCTGGCGGTGCACGCTCGGTTGATGGGATGGATTTAGGCGCGACTTCGACTTGGTAGCCGGACGTAAAGCACGCACACCCTCTGAATAAGGGCTGGGGCCGCCTACGCAAACCGCCCCTGGACTTGAGTCGCATCGGCACGAACGGCCGGACCCGCAGGTAGTGACGTGGGCTAAGACCCACTTCGAAGCCAACCGCGAACTCTACGAGTGGCTTGCCAAACTCTAGACCCCTGGAATGTCGCGTTACCCTCGCCTACCGGACGTTTTGTTCCTCCCGAGGAAGCCCTGCGCGTATCAATGGTCTTGATGGTCATCAAAACCGGAGCTACGCGACGGCGCGGACATCTTCTCTTGCCCGCGTCCCGGTGGTCAAACGATGGACCGCCCGGTAGAGCGGGCGCAGGCGCCTGTACAGGTGCCGGTAGACCTCGTGGTAGAGAGCCCCATACAGGGAGGCGGACTCGGGGCGCGGCTCGAACACCCGCCCCGGGCGCGCCATCGCCTTCACGGCCGTGGGCAAGTCCGGATGGAGACCGACGCCGGCCGCCGCCAGCATGGCAGCGCCCAAGCCAGAGGTTTCGGATACGTGGGGGCGGAAGGCAGGAAGGTTGAAGACGTCGGCCGTGATCTGCAAGACGAGGTCGCTCCGGGACCCGCCCCCGCAGACCCGCAGTTGATCGATGCGCACGCGGGTGCGGCGCTGAATGTGCTCTGCCCCCTCGCGCAGGGCATAGGCCAGCCCTTCCAGGATGGCCCGGTAGAGGTGGGCCCGGGTGTGGAAGCTTCCGAACCCGACCACTGCGCCGCGCGCCTCCGGCCCCGGGAAGCGCAGGCCCGGCGACCAGTAGGGCTGCACCACCAGGCCCAGGCAACCCGGCTGGACTTGCTCCGCCTGGCGGTCGAGCAACGCTTCCGCCGCCAGGCCTTCGGCCCGGGCCTGACGCTCTAGCTCCGCAGCGAACTCCTGCTTGAACCAGGAGACAAGCCACAGGCCCCGGTATACCTGCACCTCCATGTTGTAGGAGCCCGGGACGGCGCTGGGGTAGGGCGGGACGAGGCGGATAGGTTCCAGGTAGCGCGGCGAGGTGACGCTCACCGTGGCCGTGGTGCCGTAACCCACACACGCCGTGGAGGGCTCCAGGCAGCCGGCCCCGA
>SPLK01000173.1_pt1 | contig 24890 bp, 25 predicted proteins | sample 2456111 | NCBI WGS metagenome assembly SPLK01 (sample SAMN11156906, study PRJNA527647) | hot springs metagenome | biome: Geothermal region; feature: Hot spring; material: tree branch in hot spring; isolation source: hot spring sediment rich in lignocellulosic material ... | reverse complement strand
AATTTTACATAGTTGACTCCTGTGAGTAATATTAAAGCCTCAGGATCTTCACTTTCTTCCAGAGTAATATATTTCCCAAAGTATTCTTTTGCTTCTCTTAATTTATTTTCTACATCATAAGCTATAGGACTTAATAAAAATTTTACCTTCATTTTTTATTTCTCCTTTCCACAATTTATCATCTTCACATATTCTGCCATCTGTTTACCAAGAAGTCTACATGCCTTTTGTTCTGCCTCCTTGGGATATCCTACAGAGACTGCTCCATAATGGGCGGTCACACCTGGTGCTGAATAATCAGGAAGTCCAAATACTAAGTATCCATAATTCATAAGTATGGTTAGTATGGAATATAAAGTAGCTTCATTTCCTCCCCCAAGTCCTCCAGAAGAGGAAAAGGCGGATCCAATTTTCCCCTTTACTTTTCCCCAAGCTACACTAACACTTTCATCAAAGAACTTTTTAAGTTTCCATGTAAGGGTACCACAATAGGCAGGGGATCCCACTATAATTCCATCATAAATTAAAAGATCTTCAGGTTTTGCATCATCCACATATTTTAATGTAACTTCTACACCTTCTACTTCTTTTACACCTTTTTCAATTTCTTCTGCCATCTTCTTTGTGTTTCCAGAAACACTATCATATAGGATTAATACTTTGGGCACAAAAATCCCTCCTTATATGCAAAATTTACCTATTTAGTTATCTTACTATACTTTTTGGTTTTTAATCAACGGGAGTAATAGGTAAGGGCGTAATCCTTAGTGGGTTTATCAGTTCTATAATATATAATGTGATAGTTTTTTGTGCTTTCTATCCAGTCCCAAATGCTATCCCAATCAGTATAATCATCCTGCCAAAAAATCACACTATATGGTCTATTATTATATGGGCATATTAAGGGTTCAGGAAAATATTGAGGATTATTGAAAAAATATGTGGTAAAAGCCCAGGCATCTCCTGTATGATCAGATCCTCCGTCAGGATATGAATGGTTTTTTAAATAATATAGTTCTAAAGAAGTTTTTATAATTCTCATGTTTTCAAGTTGAGCATTTCTTTTTGCCTGTCTAATGGCATCAAAATATAGGGGTGTTGCTATAGCAACCAAAATACCAATTATGAAAAGGGCAACTAAGATTTCTAATAAAGTAAAACCCCTATTTTTCATATTATAAATTTTATAATAATTATAAAAAGATGGCAAGAGAAAAATAGGAATGTTGTAAATAGGTATGGAGATAAGCACCAGTATGAAGAGATAAGTAAAGATAAACCTCTGTCCTTATCATCCTTACAATATCCATGGAATATCATTATGCTTTCCAAGAGCAAGATTTACTGCTTATTATGGAGGGGAGTGATAGAAAAGTTTTTAAAATTTATCTGTCCTTGTAATTTTATTCATTTATAATTTATAATATTTCTGTTATGAGAGATATAATTTATCTTTTCTCTTGGGGGATAGGCTGGTTATATTACAAGACTCTTAGGTTTCTCAGGAGGGAAGATCAAAATTTAAAAGACTATAAGATATCGGTAATTATCCCAGCAAGAAATGAAGAAAGAAATCTTCCTAAACTTCTTTCCCTTCTTGAGAAACAAACCTATAAACCATATGAAATCATAGTTGTAAATGACAATTCTGAGGACAACACAGAAGAGGTAGCAAGAAAATTTAATGTGAAGGTGATATCTTTACATGAGGATCCACCAGAAGGATGGGTAGGAAAGAATTGGGCAATATGGAATGGATATTTGGAGTCAGGAGGAGATCTACTTTTATTTCTTGATGCTGATGTAGAGCCAAGGGAAGATTTTATAGAAGTGCTTTTAGAAAGCTATGAGAGATATAAAGGATTAGTATCTTGTTGGCCTTATCAAAGATTTGAAAAATTTTATGAACACTTGAATTTTATATTTAATCTTGGGGCGGTTATTACCATGTCTTCCTTAGGGAAAGAAGGTGCCTATGGACCAGTAATGCTCATATCCAGAAAAGATTATGAGAAAGTTGGGGGACATTTGGAGATAAGGGATAAGGTAGTGGAGGATTTTTATTTTGGGAATCTTTGTATGAAAGAGGGAATAAATGTTACAAATCTTCTTGGAGGAGAGCATGTAAGATTTAGGATGTATCCTGGAGGTTTTTGGGATTTATTGGAGGGATTTACAAAGAATACTTCTCAAGCTATATCTTCTTTGAGTCTTAAAAAGGTTTTGTATCTTTTAGCTTGGTTTTATGGAATTTTAGGAAGCTCTTTTTATGATGGTGTTTTTAATATTTTTTATCTACTTTTTGTTTTTCAGCTCTATATATTTACAAGAAAACTTGGAGATTATAACGTTTTAGATTCCTTACTTTATCCTTTACATTTTCTTTTTTTCCTCTTTGTACTTATCTATTCCACAGTGAAAGGCTCCTTTTTAAAATCTGTTTCATGGAAGGGGAGAAAAATAAATGTGGGATAGTTTAATGATAATTTTTCTTCAGTTTCTTTCTGGATCCATGATGTATTCTTATTTTATAGCTAAGCTTCTTAATATAGATTTAACAAAGGTAAGGGATGGTAATCCTGGAGCATATAATCTATGGATCTCTACCAATTGGAAAATTGGAATATTAGGAGTACTTCTTGATTATCTTAAAGGGATATTTCCTCTCTTTTGGTTTATAAAATATAGGGATCTAAGAGATAGGTTTGTAATCACTACAGCTGCTTTGGCAGGAATATTGGGTCATGTTTTTTCTCCCTTTCTTGGAGGAAAAGGAGGAAAGGCTATTTCAGTTTCTTTTGGGGCTTGGACAGTAGTAACTGGTCTACAAGGACCACTCTTTTTGGGTCTTTCCATGTTTATATTTAATCTGGCAAAATGGCACAGAGCATCCCCCGAAGAGGATGCTCTCAAGGTATTTTATGGTTTTTTGTGTTTGATTCCCTTTGTAATTTATAAAGTTTTTACAGGGGATATTTATATTTTATATTTCTATTTAGCCAATTTTAGTATTATCATTTATACCCATAGAAGGGAACTTTATAAAGTTCTTGTTAATGCTTAAATTATTCTAAGGATATCTTTAAGTTTACAGGATTCTTAATGATATCCGATACTGGACATCTTCTTTCTACTTCTTTCATAAGCTCTTCAATTTTTGTTCTATCTACGGAAGCTTCAATCTTAATCTTTACTCTTACCTCATCATATCCCGCTCTTACATTGGGATCTCCCATAAATCCTCTTGGATCAAGGTCACCTTCTGTATGAATCTCTACATTCTGAAGAGGGATATTTTTCTCTTTAGCTACCACTGGTATTACGATTCCTAAGCATCCAATAAGGGCTGCTAATACTACTTCCACTGGATTGGGAGCGGTATCCTCTCCTCCAAGGGAAGGTGGCTCATCCATGTTAATGGTGAATTTGTTTCTAATTTTTGCCTCTACTTTGAGGTTACCAAGCCATTTTCCTTCAGCCTTAAATGTAACTTTTCCCATTGCTTTATACCTCCTTTTAAATCTTGTTTATATTATTTTATCATCTCCTACTGTAAATGTCAATATCAAAATGAACAAAAAATCGAAAATAAAAATGTACAAAAAATAAACTTAGTTTTGCTGGTTTGTGTTGCTAAAATATGCTGTTTTTGACTGCAATCTGTATGAAGGACCTTTTATGAAAATCACGTATGAATGATGGAGTAGCCTATCCAAAATTGCATTTGCTATCGTCGCTCCACCAAATATCTCTCCCCACTCTGAAAATACAACATTAGTTGTTATTATTGTGCTGCTCTTCTCATATCTGCTTGATATCAGCTGGAAAAATAAATTCGCTCCATCATTGTCTATAGGCAAATAACCTATCTCATCTATTATTAAAACTTTGTATTTCGAAAAATGCTTAAGTCTGTACTCTAATCTGTTCTCCAATAATGCTTTCTTTAGCTGGGCTATTAACTCTTGAAAATGTATAAAATATGTTGAATACCTTCGTTTTGCACACTCTATACCTATTGCTGTGGCTAGATGCGTTTTCCCTACTCCTGGTGTTCCGACAAACAATATATTTTCATTACCTTCTAAAAATCTTAAACTCATTAAATCCATTATTTGTTGCTTGTTTATACTTGGCTGAAATGAAAAATCAAAATCTTCTATGCCTTTTATAAATGGGAAATTTGCTACCCTCACACATCCTAATATAGCCCTTTCTTCTTTGGCTTTTATCTCTAAGTTGCTAAGTTCATACAATGCATCTGTCATACTCTTTTCTCCGCTTGCCACTAAATCTAAGTATTTGTCAAGATTATTCTTTATGTTGTGAAGACCTAACTCTTCTAAGTTGTTAAGTAGTTTCACATAGTTGCTCATTTTTAGATTTTCTCCTTTCTTTAGTTTTTCAACAGATTATCAAATTTCTTTAGGTTCTCCTCACATATCTTGTTAAGCTCTTCTTTTTGACCAACTCTCATTAGCATTAGCTGTTTGTAATCTTCATCGTGATAATTGATACTTTTTTCATCAATAACATGTATCCTTAACAGGTTTGTGTTATAATAAATATAAATTTTGTTTTCCACCTCCTTTACTTGGACTGTCTTTCCTATGTATTCGGGTGGAACAGAGTATTTACTTCCCTTGTAGTAAATCAGAGAGTCCTTTTGGACTTTAACTGACTTGTAGGAATTTAGGTAACTCTCTATTAACCTTTTGTCTGGCAAGGGTTGTAAATACTCTTTTTCTTTTTGAAACAGAAGAGCAGGTGGGACTTGAGTTGTTTGATTTGGCTGCATACTGACCTTTGCGTTTATCTCTTTTATTATCCTTACTAAGTCCTCTTCTGTTTCAAATTCACCCTGTTATGGCAGTATCCAATATATAAACTTGTTTGCTGCTTCAACTTTTCCTTTTGTGTACGAATGTCTTGGTTTGCACAGTTTCACTTCAAACCCAAAGTCTTTTGCAAAACTTTTAAATCTTGAATTTACTTTAATTTTCTCACCTGTTATATCAACAACTGCTGCTGCATTGTCAAATAAAATCTCTTTAGGTACTCCACCTATATCTTTGAATATTCTTATTAGACTTTCTATTAATTCTTCTTGAGTTTTTGTCCTGTTTATCTCAAAGCAGCAATATCTTGAATAACCTAATTTAAAATCAAGAACATTAATAACAAACTCCTCTCCATTTCTTGAGACAAGCTTTATATTCTCTTTCCAATCAACTTGCGCTTGCTCACCTGGATCTGTCTCAAATCTTGGGTGACCTTTTACTTTCTTCTCTGGCTTTAATCCTTTTTTCTTAACATACTTATTGAAATTTGAGTATGTTCCTATTGTCTCATCTTTTGATTTTAAATACTCATAAACACCCTTGACTGTAACTCCTTTGATAGCAAGCTTTGATTTTATCTCATCATAGTATTTGTCCAATTTACTTGGTTTATTTCTATTCTTAGGTTTTCCTTCATAACCCTCATAATACTTTTTTACTGTTCTTCTGTCTATCCCATATATTCTTGCAAGTTCTGAAAAGTTAGGTTTCATTTTCATCGCCCTTATCATGTTTAAATGTGCTGTTAAGTTCTGCATTTGATATCCCTCCTCACTATGAGAAAGGGATATCATATCAATGTACAATTTTGTACATCCTTATATTCCACTTTCAGTACATTTTTATTTTATCATTAACAGAATTTGCCGATGCATTGAAATACGCATTAAGGCAAGATCCGGATATCATACTCGTTGGTGAAATGAGAGACTTGGAGACTATCTCGATGGCTCTAACTGCCGCGGAAACAGGGCACTTAGTTTTTGGAACGCTTCACACTAATTCGGCTGCTACAGCACCTGAGCGTATCGTGGATGTCTTCCCAGCTCATCAACAAAAACAGATATCTCTCCAACTTGCAAATACGCTCGTTGGTGTTGTATATCAAAGACTCGTTCCAAAAAAGAACGGTGGTTTAGTCCCTATAGTAGAAGTTTTGGTCGCTAATACAGCTGTTAGGAACCTTATCAGGGAAGGTAAGATACATCAGATAGAAAGTATAATGCAAACTGCCCAGAAGCAAGGAAATATATTATTTGATGATGCATTGTTGAAAGCTTATTTTGCTGGTGAAATATCAAAGGAAAGTGTCGTAGCATTTGCTCGTAATCCTGAGGAGGTGTCTAAGAAGATAGGATGGACAGGAATTTGATGGAGAACATAAAAGATTGGGTAAAGAAAACACTCGAAGAACTCGAAAAAAAGATGATGGAGAATCTGGATGTTAAAGAGATGATTAAAGTTTCTTCGGATTTTACAAAGTTCAAAGAAATCGATGAATTAATAAATGAGTATTTTAATTTACTCGATGAAAAGGAACTTTGGAAAGAAGAACCTGGTAGTGAAGATGAGATTGCAAAGCTTGATCTAAAAATAGAAAAAGTTTCCAATGAGATAATCGCACTTTTACTTCCCGATGATGAATTCAGAGATAGAAATGTGTTCCTTGAGATAAGAGCTGGCACGGGTGGAGAAGAAGCGGCACTCTTTGCCGGTGATTTGCTGAGGATGTACTTAAGGTATGCTGAAATAAAAGGTTGGGACACTGAGATTATAGATGAAAGTAAATCAGACCTTGGCGGATACAAAGAAGTTGTTGTAAGAATCAAAGGTAAAAACAGTGGAACTTACATGAAATATGAAAGAGGTGTTCACAGAGTACAACGTATACCTGTCACAGAATCCGGTGGGAGGATACATACATCAACTGCAACTGTGGCGGTCTTACCTGAAATAAAAGATGTCGATGTCTTTATAGATCCAAAAGATATAAGGATTGATACGTACAGAGCATCCGGAGCGGGAGGACAGTACGTTAACAAAACAGAATCAGCAATTAGGATTACACATATTCCAACGGGTATCGTTGTGACTTGTCAATCGGAAAGGTCTCAGCACCAGAATAAAGAAAAAGCGTTGATGGTCTTAAGGTCAAAGCTTTACGAACTTGCACGAAGAGAGCAAGATGAAAAACTCTCCTCACAGAGAAAGACACAAATCGGAAGTGGTGAAAGAAGTGAAAAGATAAGAACGTACAACTTTCCACAAAACAGGGTGACAGACCACAGGATAAACCTAACGATATACAACCTGCAAGCTGTACTCGACGGTGACCTTGATTTAATAATTCCAAAATTGATGCAATACGACATAGAAGAACAGTTGAAAGAGCTCGGAATACTAACCGAAGTGGAGGGGTAAAAGTGTTAAACGTAGTAGATCATCCTTTAATAAAGCATAAGCTCACATTGATGAGAAAGAAAGAAACCGGTCCAAAGGAATTCAGAGAACTTCTAGGAGAAATAACGTTACTCATTGCTTACGAAGCAACAAGGCACATACAAGTTTACGAAATGGAAGTTGAAACACCACTTGAAAAGACGAAAGGATACTATATAAACGATAAAGATATAGTCATTATACCTATTCTAAGAGCCGGATTGGGTATGGTCGATGGCATTCTTGAATTGTTACCGAACGCTTCAGTAGGGCATATCGGTATTTACAGAGACCCTGAGACTTTGCAAGCGGTGGATTATTACTTTAAAACTCCGAAGCTCCACGATAAAAGTGAGATATTTATACTCGATCCCATGCTTGCAACAGGTGTATCGGCTATCGATGCGATAACCAAAGTTAAAGAACTTGGTGGTAGGCAAATTACGTTTATCTCCCTCATCTCTTCCCCAGAAGGTGTGAAGGCTATCGAAAAGGTCCATCCAGATGTCGATATATACACGGCATCCCTCGATAGAGAACTTAATGACCATGGATATATCCTTCCTGGTTTGGGTGATGCCGGTGACAGATTATTTAGAACAAAATAACGATTGTAGCTTGTAAGCTACTGGAGGTGCATTTGACTTGACAGAAGGTATAAGCATGAAACAACTTGAAGAAATGACAATGAAAGAACTCTATGAATTGGCAAGAAAATACGATATTCCTCGTTACACAAGTATGAGAAAGCAAGATTTAATATTTGAAATCTTGGAAGCTAAGGCAAAATCGGAAGGTTACTTTTTCGGCGAAGGTGTGCTTGAAATTGCTCCTGATGGATATGGATTTCTTAGAAGTCTTGAGACTATGCTATCTGGTCCAAAGGATATATACGTATCCCAGTCTCAAATAAGGAAGTTTAATCTGAACACTGGTGATATCGTCTCAGGTGTTATCCGTCCACCAAAAGAGGGCGAACGATTCAATGCAATGATAAAAATCGAAGCGATAAATTACAAACCACCCGAATTTGCAGACGAAAGAGTCAATTTTGAAAACTTAACACCGGATTATCCGAAGGAAAGATATATCCTTGAGACACATAAAGATACTTACTCAACAAGGTTGATTGACTTGTTCACACCGATAGGTAAAGGACAAAGGGGAATGATCGTCGCTCCACCGAAGACCGGTAAGACCACGATACTCAAAGAAATTGCCAACGGAATTGCAACTAACCATCCTGATACAATTAGAATCGTATTACTCATCGATGAACGACCTGAAGAAGTTACAGATATCAAAGAATCGGTAGATGCAAAGGTTATAGCAGCCCCGTTTGATATGCCTTCCGATAAGCAGATAAAAATTGCTGAACTTACGCTTGAAATGTGCAAAAGACTTGTTGAATATGGAAATCACGTTGTTGTGCTCCTTGATAGTCTTACACGACTTGGAAGGGTTTATAACATAACCGTTCCACCAAGTGGTAAACTGTTGACTGGTGGTGTTGATCCGGCTGCACTTTACAAACCCAAACATTTCTTCGGTGCTGCAAGAAACACAAGAGAAGGTGGAAGTTTAACCATCATCGCAACCGCACTCATAGAGACTGGATCGAAGATGGATGAAGTGATATTTGAAGAATTCAAAGGTACAGGTAATATGGAACTTGTGCTTTCAAGACAGCTTGCTAACAAAAGGATTTTCCCAGCCATCAATCTTGCACTTTCGGGTACAAGAAAAGAAGAATTATTGATTGGGCAAAACGAATTGAAGAAAGTGTGGATCCTTAGGCGTATGTTGAGCTCTATGTCTGAAGAAGAAGGTCTCAAACTCATACTTTCAAAATTGAAAGAAACGAAATCGAACGAAGAGTTCTTAGCTTTAATAGACGCCCAGAAAACAGTATAACAATACATTTTTTTCTTTGCTCACCTAAGTATAGGAGGAATTATCAATGAACCAAGAAGAGCTTAACAACGTGATATTGCGTAAGCGTAAATTAGCCTACGGAGTTCATGATGTCTGGATTAAAAATGATCTCATTGGTAGACAAGCTAAACCTGGTCAGTTTGTTATAGTGAGGATAAGTGAAAAAGGCGAACGCATACCTCTAACGATAGCCGAGTCCAATGGTGAAGCGTTCAGAATCGTTGTCAAAGCGGTTGGGAAATCCACATACGAACTGTGCTCGCTCAACGAAGGCGATATACTTTACGATGTAGTTGGACCACTCGGTAAGCCAAGTGAAATTAAGTATCATGGAAACGTACTAATAATCGGTGGTGGAGTTGGAATAGCCGCTATATTACCAATTGCAAAAGCGCTAAAAAGTGCAGGCAACAACATAACAGTTATAATTGGAGCAAGAACAATCCAAGATTTGATATTAAGAGATGAATTCACATTTGCCGATAAACTTTTACCAACAACAGACGATGGAAGTTTCGGATACAAAGGTAACGTGATAGATGCCATGAAAATCGAGCTTGAAAAAGAAAATTACAACGTAATTTGGTCGATAGGACCAGCTATCATGATGAAACTTTCAAGTGAAATTGCCACAAAATACAACATTCCCATTTGGGTTTCGTTGAATTCTATCATGATAGATGGTACTGGTATGTGTGGTGGTTGCCGAACGGTGATAAAAACTGATAATTCCGAAAAGATACAGTACGTATGCGTTGATGGACCAGAATTCGATGGTAGATACGTTGATTGGGATAGCTTCATCAAAAGGCTAAACCAATACAAAGAACAAGAAAAATTGGCTCTTGAAAGATATCTGAAAGAAGTTGGTGAACCTACATGGCTGTGAAAGACAGAGTCCACGTGCCAGAACAACCTGCTGAAATAAGAAAAACTAACTTTTTGGAAGTATCGCTCGGTTACACACCAGAATTGGCGCAACAGGAAGCCTCACGATGCTTACAATGTAAAATACCAACGTGTATATCCGGTTGTCCGGTCGGTATCGATATACCGGGCTTTATTAAAGAGATAGCTAAGGGTAATTTCGAAGGTTCGTATAAGATTTTAAAATCTTACAATTATCTGCCAGCAATATGTGGACGTGTATGTCCACAAGAGGTACAATGCGAGGGGTTATGCATTTTAAATAAAATTGGAAGATCAATCAACATAGGTGCACTTGAACGATTCGTCGCAGATTGGGCGGATGAAAACAACATCGAATACGAAAATGAAAATACTAAATTTCAATTCAACATAAGCAAAGCAAAAGATAAGAAAGTGGCTATAATCGGCTCTGGACCAGCCGGATTGACGGTTGCATCTGAACTTGGTAGATATGGTTTCACCGTGGATATATACGAAGCCCTGCACGAATTCGGCGGTGTATTGACGTACGGTATACCAGAATTCAGATTACCAAAATCGATAGTCAAAAAAGAAATTGCCGCACTTGAAAAACTCGATGTGCGATTTTTCAAGAATATACCAGTTGGATACGCTATATCCGTTAAGGAAATCCTCGAATCTTACGATGCCGTTTTCATCGGTGTCGGTGCTGGCACACCTAAATTTATGGGCATACCCGGAAGTGAGTTGAACGGTGTGTATTCTGCCAACGAATTTTTAACAAGGATAAACCTTATGAGAGCGTACAAATTCCCGGAGTACGATACACCTATACGAATCGGCAAAAAAGTGGCTGTAATCGGTGGTGGAAACACCGCAATGGATGCAGCAAGAAGTGCTCTAAGACTTGGTGCAGACGTCACTATAATATACCGTCGAACAGAAGCAGAAATGCCAGCGAGAAAAGCGGAAATCGAACATGCGAAAGAAGAGGGTGTTAAATTTTACACACTCGCAACACCTGTCAAGTACATCGGTGATGAAAATGGTAATTTGGTAGCTATCGAATGTATCAGGATGGAACTTGGCGCGCCTGATGAAAGTGGTAGAAGACGACCTGTTGAGATTCCAAACAGTAACTTTATCTTGGAAATGGATACAGTTATCGAAGCGATAGGTACTGAAGCGAATAAATTTCTGCTCAGTCAATTTCCAGATTTAAAGACAAACAAATACGGTTACATAATAACAGACGAATACGGTCAGACAAGTAATCCGAAAGTCTTCGCTGGAGGAGATATTGTAACAGGTTCAGCAACAGTTATCTTAGCCATGGGAGCTGGTAAAAAAGCTGCGCAAGGTATAATGAAATTCCTATCAGAAAACAGATGAAGGTGAAGATGATGTGATTTACATCGAAATACTATCTGCGATAATTGTTCTTCTAATACTCGTTGCAATAGTCTTATCAACTATCCCCATGCAAAGAAACATGCTTGAAGAAGCACTAAGGCAAGAGAAAGCCCAATTAAAAGCGGAAAATATCTTTTGGGAAACGATCGATGACACGGTTTTGAAAAACCTACCTGATACTTTTTCGATAAATTACCAAGTTGAAGTTGATGGCAACAAATACATCGTCACCATCAGTGCGGAAAAATTTCAAAGGCAAAAGTAATTGAGAAATGAACATCCCCCGGAAACACATTTAACTTCGTCGGGGGATTTTTTATATCTTATAGGTGATTTTATTTCTATTCAACGAATATGGTGTTACAGTATTGACTTTTTTTTTTTTTTTTTTTGATATAATTAAAATAACTCTGCGCAGAGTAAATCGTGTTAAAAATTATTGATTCTTACAAGGAGGTATAACAGATGAATATTTTGAAAAGATTAATCAATGGTAATGTTCCACTTGGTGGTTGTATAAATAGAAGTCAAAGATGTGCGAGCATTGAGATTAGTAAAAAATAACCTAATGGTTTAATGTTACTAGACCCGGGTCTAATATTTTATTGGATCGAATTAGAAGACTTGAATTTCAGAATAAATAACTGAAATTCGAAATAGGGAGGAACCGAAATGAGTAGATTTGTTGTAAAAATTGATAAATATGATAAGATAATATATTATGATCTTTTAATGCGTGAAATTAAGATAGTAAATAAGAACTCATTGAACACAAAATTCGAAAGTTATGATTCAGATGAAAGAATTGCATTAATGAATTATATTAATAATAAGATAAAATATTCAAACGATACTTTGTCAATAACAGATGCAATTACCTATGATTGTAATTTAAGTTGTGTATATTGCATGCAAAATGGACCAAAAATAGACAAAACCCAACTGGAAATTGAAACTGTGAAGAAAGTGGAACTTTACAGAAAACTTCTCAGTATCTTCAATCCAAAATCATTTATTATTACATTTTTTGGCGGGGAACCTTCGCTAAAAATTGATTATTTGCAGCAGGTTCTTGAACAAATTGAATCTGAAGAAAAGTTTAAACAGTTTAATATAATATCAAATGGAAATTTTGTTTTTGATGATTTGTTTTCAATATTAAACCACAGAAAATTTGGAGTTATTCAGTTGACATTAGATGGTCCAAGAGAGCTCCATAATGCAAGACGTCCACGAAAAGATGGGGCAAGTAGTTGGGACAGAATAATGGATAACATGAGTAAAATATTTTGTTATTCAAATTCAACTGTGGTGATTCATACCGTTTTAGATGAGACAAACTCTAATTTTTATTACAAGAAGATGCTAGACGAGCTCGTTGAGATATTCGGAGTGAAAGTATTATCAGAAAGGGTTATTTTTAATATTGGTTTATTAACGAATCCAGAAAATGGTGGATTATCATTAAAAGGAATCAATATTTGTCAAAAAGAGTACGCCGAAAAATACGTTGAAGCAGTCAAATCTGTGATTAATTTTGGCTTTAGGATCATCGATTTTCTAAATGTTTGGCCTTGCACATACAAAAAAGAATCCGACCTTGTCTTAGCTCCGAATGGTGATGTATACAATTGTATTTCTGGAATTGGAGTAAGTAATTTCAAAATCGCAAATTACGAAGAGATAATGTCTAACGAAGAGATATTCATTAAAAAATATGCTAATTTCTTAGAATCCATTTCTCATGATAAAACTTGTATGAGTTGTACTTTTCTTCCAATTTGTGATGGTGGCTGTAAATACAACTCATTTTTAAAGCAAACTCCGAAAGATTGTTGGAAAGAATTTTTAGAAACATTGTATAGTTCAGATTTAATTGAATTATATGTATTAAATCAAGAAAGGGTGATCGTTCCTTGAGTCTTGTTTTATTGAAAGGTGTTAGTAAATCCTTTGGAGACCAAAGAGTGCTTGAAAATGTAAGTTTGAACATTTCAGAAGGTGAATTCACCGTATTGGTAGGTCCAAACGGCGCTGGTAAGAGTACGCTTTTGCGAATCATGGTAGGTTTACTTTTACCAGATGAAGGTGAAGTGAACATCTTAGGTTTTGACGTAAAAAAGCACTGGAAAAAACTCGCAAGGTATATCGGTGTTGTGCTTGCTAACGAAAGAAGTTTATATTGGAAGCTAACGGCTTGGGAAAACCTTGACATATTCGGTGGAATTTACAATGTTCCAAAAAAGAAGCGAATAGAACGTGCCGAAGAGTTACTTAACTTTTTTGGTTTATACGATGACAAAGATAAGCTCGTTGAAGATTATTCAACTGGAATGCGTAAGAAATTGTTACTTTGTAAAGCTTTAATTCATCAACCAAAGATTCTCTTCATAGATGAGATTTTGAATGGTCTCGATGTTAACGCCGTCATTCAGGTTAATTCTTTTTTAGAAAAGTCGAGCAAAGATGGTGTGACTGTCGTTATGGTAAGTCACATACTGCACAATTTGAGTGAGGATGCAAAGATAGTACTTCTGAAAAATGGAAAAATTGAGCTTATTTCAAGGTACGGTGATATTTTCGCAAGTAAAGATGTTTACAACCAGCTTTCTGAACTCTTTTTGCAATCTTCCGAATATGCTGAAAACGAATGAAGGTGAAGAACGTGCTGGATACTTTAAAAAGTGTGTTTATCTTAGCGATGAAAGACTTGAAAGTGCGTAGGAAGTACAAATTTGTCTGGATAAATATGGCGCTCACTCCATTTTTTATGATTGCACCGTACGTTTTCAGTGCAAAGATAACAACTCAACAAGATATAGTAAACAACATACTTATTGGTACACTCCTTTGGTATTGGTTGAATCAATACTTTTTCGGTGTTGGTGATGGCTTTTCGGAAGAACGTATGGAAGGAACACTTGTAACAATTGTTTTATCACCGATTTCCACAGTTGCATTTTTATTTTCAAAAGCAATTGATACATTCATTATGAATTTGTACATAACACTTTTCACACTCTTGTTTTTTTGGTTGCTTGGCATAGATATTTATTTATCGTTCTATTTCTTTTTATTGTTACTTGTGAGTGGGCTTTATATTACTTTCTTTTCGATATTTTTTGCTGGTTTGAATCTTCTGTACAAACGCATCGGAACTTTAAATTATTCGATTCAGTACGGAATAGGTCTTCTATCTGGTATGGTAAATCCTGTTAGCAATTTCCCGTTCTATATTCGTATAGCAAGTTACTTACTGCCATTAACGTATTTAATCGAAGCTGGAAGGGTAATCTTAAACTCCAACGATGTTACGAAGTTTTTCTTTAATTTACTTACAGTGAGTATCATTAGTGTAGTGTATCTTGTTGTCGGTGTTGCGATGTTGAAAAAAGCAGAACACTTGATAAGGCAAAAAGGAGAATGGGAAGAATGGTAAGAGGTTTGTACTTGATTAAAGCACAATTTCTTTCGGCTAAAAGGTACAAGATAGATTTTTACGGTTCGTTCTTCGTGCCATTGCTCACAATAATTCCGTTATTATTCTTGTACTATCTTGGTAGTAAATCGAATATCGTAAAGTTTTTCTATGGGACATCGAATACAACGAATATCTTCGGTTACCTTGCGCTTGGTGCTGCCTACTGGAATTACGTTGAAATTCTGTGGGGAGTAATCTTCACATTGAGACGTTACATGAGAATAGGACAATTTGAAGAAATTTTCTTAACACCAGTGAGCGGACTTGAGTACATTCTATCTTGGAGTGTGTTCGGCATTTCAAGAGTAACCATAGAATCTGTACCTATATTAATACTTGCACTTTTGAGCAATTTATTGACAATAAAACCACTAAACTTGTTACTTTTTATATGTTCATTTGTTATTTCCATTATTGCATCGTTCGGATTTGTCTTCCTTTTCTTTGGGTTAACGTTACTTTTAAAGGACGCCGATGAACTGGTAAGCTTGGTAGGAAACGCTGCACCTTTGATAGGTGGGATGTTCTTTCCAGTGACCGTATTACCGAAGTTCTTACGTTACGTTTCGTACGTCTTTCCTTTTACGTGGGGCTTAGATTTATCAAGACATTTTCTGATGGGTACAAAAACGATTTTTGATTTGAAAAGTGAGTTTATGATTTTCACAGTGATATCTTTTCTCTATATTATCGCTGGTTACTTGAGTTACGTTATACTCCAACACAAAGCACGCCAAAAAGGAGTACATGGGTTTTAAAATGTTTGCAAAAATAAACCATCCCCAGAGACTATCAAACAATCTTTCCGGGGATGGTTTTGTTTTCATATGATCACATTATCTTTTTCACAGATTCTCGTTCGATTATTTTTGTGGGTAATATAACGTTTCTTGGTAATCTGAGATGTTTGTCAAGGATACGTTCTATCAAAAGTTGTGCTGCGGTTGTGCCCATCTCCCAGCGTGGTTGCATCACAGTTGTTAATCTCGGGTTTGTGTATTGTGCAAACGGTGCATCGTCGAAACCTATTATCGATACTTCGTCAGGTACCTTTATACCGTAATCTTTCAGTGCATCTATTGCGCCAAGAGCCGCCCAATCGTTTACGGCAAATATTGCGGTGAAGTTCAATCCGTATTTGTTTAGATGTTGTGTTACACTAACCCATCCATGCTCGGAGTTGTACCCACGGTGTTCACCAAGGTACACCTTTACTTCATCTTTCTTTGATATTTTATCGAGGAACTTGCGAATACCTTTTTCCCTGTCTTGCGCTGCTGGAGATAACTCAGGACCAGGGATAAACAATATATCTCTGTGTCCGTGGTCGTAAAGATATTTCATAGCCAGATAACCACCGGTTACGTTATCCACGTTGACCACATCGAAATCGATCTCATCAACTCGAAAGTCTATAACGACGATAGGTACACCACTTTTTTTGAATCTTTCTATCATCTTTTGACCTGCGAATAATTCACCCAGTATAATACCGTCGACTTTCCTGCGGAAATATTGGTCAAGTACATGCTTTTCTATATCGATTTCCCATTTTGGAAGAGCAAGCATGATGTCGAAATTCTTAGAATAAGCGTACTCTTCTATAGCCATAACTATATCGCTGTAATGGTAACCACGGATATCAGGCATGAGCACACCAATTGTATGCATCAATTTAGTTGTACTATCTTTAAAAGAGAACGAAGGTTTGTAATCTAACTTTTTCATAGCACTGAGTACCTTTTTTCTTGTTTCAGGAGATACCTTATCACTTCCGTTGAGTACTCGTGAGACGGTGGCTATCGAAACGTTGGCAAGTTTAGCCACTTCACGGATATTTGCCACAACTCCCACCTCTTTTGACTCATTTTAACTTGATTTTCCAGAGAGCTTCTCACTCATTTTCAAGCTTGTATACACGGACATAATCTACGTACATCCTTGCTGGGAATGGTGTTTCGAACGTTGGATATCCGGGCCAGTTACCACCAACTGCAAGGTTGAGTATGATGAAAAACGGTTGATCAAAGACCCAGAGTTTCTCTTGTTTCTCTAAAGATTCTCTCGAAACACGGTGATAGATTTTATCGTTAACGTACCACACAACCTCGTCTTCATTCCACATGATACCATAAACATAGAATTCATCAACGAAGGATTTGTCTTTCGTGGCATCAGCTTTAAAACTTTTCGATATGGCTTTACCACCGTTGTAACCAGGTCCGTGGATTGTACCGTACACCGTCCATTTATCATGACCCAAGAATTCAACGATATCTATCTCACCGCACATAGGCCAACCGACGTATCTGATGTTTGTACCAAGCATCCAAAATGCGGGCCACAGTCCTTTTCCATACGGGAATTTTATCCTCGCTTCCACTTTACCATACTGGACTGAAAATAACCCTTCAGTTTTTATTCTCGAAGATGTGTAATTGTAAGTACGATTACCATCTTTGACATCTTCCCTTCGTGCTTCGATTATCAACATCCCGTTTTCTATCTTAACGTTTTTTCCTTCTGTGTAATACTGAAGTTCGTTGTTTCCCCATCCGTTGTTATTTCCTATATCAAATCTCCATTTGTTTTTATCAAGCTCCTTACCATCAAACTCATCCGACCAGACCAATTTCCATTTTGGATCACTTATATTCATCACATTCACGCCGAGCGCCTCCGATATATTGCATGATGAAAAAAGATACAAAACGATAATCGAAGCAATTTTCAAAATATTTGAGAAATATTTAACTTTCATACTCTCTCTCCCTTCAGGATTTACAAATTCAAAGTACCCTTCAAACGTATGTCTCTCGATGATGCACCAACTCTAAACTCATAAATACCTTCTTCAACAACCCATTTTTCACCATCGAAAGAAGCAAGGTCACTGATTTGCACTGTTATCTTCACCTTTTGCATTTCTCCCGGAGCTAGCGTGTCTGTTTTAAAAAAGCCCTTGAGCTCTTGGTACGGTTTATCTATTTTCACCCTTGGTGCTCGAACGTAAAGTTGTGTTATCTCTTTTCCTGGGACGTTTCCAACGTTTTTGACATCGAAACAAACAACTATCGAAGAACCATCTTTGTACAGGTTCAAATTACTGTATTCAAACTTGGTGTACGAAAGTCCGAAACCAAATTCGAAACTTGGCTCGACTCTAAATGTATCGTAATATCTGTATCCAACGTATATTCCTTCGTCGTATGTAACGCTTGTAGGATTTTCCTTTGGCTCTCCAGGGAACGACCTTGACGGTACATCCTTGTAATCCTTCGGGAATGTTGTTGCTAATTTACCTGATGGATTAACCTTTCCTGAAATTACATCGGCAAATATTCTCCCAGCTTCTTGACCAGGTTGCCAAACCAGTAATATTCCGTCAGTTAACTCTTTCCAACTCTCAACTTCTATAGGAGAACCGATGTTGAGTACAACAAGTGATTTTTTACCATATTTATGGAATGTCTCAGATACGTTTTTAATCAATTCGTATTCATCGTCGGTTAAGTAGTAATCTCCTTTTTCTGCTCTTCTATCGTATCCTTCACCTGATATCCTCGTTATGAAGATTATTGCAACATCGTTTCGCTTGGCTATATCTTCCAATTGAGAAACAATAAAGAGATTTTCTGGCAATTTCGGTTTGATTTCTTCGTTCCACTGTCCACGTGTTATTCTGTACTCGCCGTTTCGCAACTCTTCTATTTTTGCTCTATAAAATTGCGCAAGTTCTTTATCGAAATTAAGACCTCTTTCAACAACTCCATCGAGGAAATTGATAGTGTACATCGGATGTGTTTCACCACTTCCCGTTCCACCTCTTATAGTTTCGATTTGACCAGTGCCAAAGAGTGCAATTGTTGTATCTTTCGATATCGGTAATACTTCGTTGTTCTTGAGTAATACGACACCTTCGCAACCTGCTTCGTAAGATACCTTTGCGTTCTTCTCAAGATCCGGATTATTGGAATAATTGTATCCTTTGAAAGAAGGCATCTTCACAAGTACTCTTAGTATATTTCGAATTCTCTCGTTGAGTACCTCTTCTGTTAGCTCTCCATTCTCAATAGCCTTTCTTATATCATCTATCTCATTTCTTCTGTGTTTCAAAACCTGGTGGCTCTTTCCTGGCATGATTAAATCATTACCTGCAGCCATCTGTTTAGCTCCATCATCACCGGCAAACCAATCTGTCATAACAAAACCATCGAATTGCCATTCGTATCTCAAAACTTTCGTTAAAAGCCAACTGTTCTGAGAGGTGTAATAACCGTTCAATTTGTTGTAAGAACTCATCACTGTCCATGGCTTAGATTTCTTAATTGCGATTTCAAATGGCTTAAGATAAATTTCCCTTAATGCTCTTTCAGAAACGATTGTATCTACAGTCATTCTATTGGTCTCTTGTTCATTGACAACGAAATGCTTCAAACAAGCACCAACACCTTGTGATTGTACACCTTCAACAAAACTTGCTGCCAGTTCACCGGTCAATAATGGGTCTTCTGAATAGTACTCGAAATTCCTACCGCACAGTGGGTTTCTGTGTATATTTATAGCCGGAGCCAGTAACACATCAACTCCGTACTCTCTCACCTCTTCGCCCATCGCCTCTCCCACTTTTTTCAAAATGTTCTTATTCCACGTTGAAGCAAGCATCGTTTCAACTGGAAACGCTGTTGCATGGTATTTTCTTTCATCACTTTCCCTTTCTGGATCTATTCTCAAACCTGCTGGCCCATCTGCGTAAACGGTTCTTGGAATTCCAAGTCTTGGAATTTCAAAAGTCTCACCTGCAGCACCACTGACACGTGCTTTTGGATTGTCTTCAATTCCAAGTACACCAACACCAACAACAAAGTGTATCTTTTCTTCAAGGGTCATCTGACTAATGACCTTTTCAATATCTAACATATCCATAGTACTCATCCCCTTTCAAAAAGTTGAAATATTTTATTCCCCAGTGATTCCAGTTCTTTCAAGACTTTCAACAAACTGTCTTTGCAAAATCAGATAAGTAATCAACAACGGAAGGATAGTGATCAACGTTGCCGACATCCTTATCCCTTCGTTTATCCTATTTGCCGCACTGCCATCCGCTGAGAGGATAAACGAGTAGTAAGCGTAACAGTGAATTTACTTCTTGAAGATTGTACAGGTACGGTATATTTTACTGATATTCAAGCACAGGAAGGAAATCACCTTACTGGTTATACAACTAACACAGAGAGCATGCTGCAAAAATATCGAGAGAATGAGACAATTGTTCCTGTTCGCTTTTATAATGGAGTAGTTCGAAGCGGAGAGACGATTATTCTCTTCAATCTGGGTTCAACTTCCGCTGGCCTTGACTGTCATATTTATCCAAACCAAAATATGGCTGCAGGCAGTATCCAATTGTCTCAAGGAGCAGGGGCGCACAAGGTGATATTTAATGAGGCAGTTAGTCCAGGTGATACCTTTTCGCTACTAGCATCAACTAGGCAGTGTTTAAAGAACGGAAACCCAACTGATAAGGAAGGTTTTTTTCAATATACAGCATCCGGTGATAGCAAACATGTGATAAAGCTAGAAGACAGAAAATCAGCCCGGGTATTATTTGAGTTTCAAGAAATGCAGGAAGGAAGTGAGCGCCTTTGATTGACTATTTAAAAGGTAAGCGTTGTATGGTCTGGAGTTTCATGGGGAATACCCGCATGTATCAAGCATTACGAGACTATGGTGATCGAATTGATACGGTGGGTATTTTTACTTTTGAAGTGGATATCACCGGGACAATAACAGAAACAGGAACAAGCATATCCAGTATGCTTACCTATATTAACCGTTGGCCTCATATCAAATGGCTACTGACTATTATGAATCATGGTACAGCTTCTATTTTTACTGCCCTTAGAAATAATACCAGTGGTGCGAAGGATAAATTTCTTACTGAGATCATTCGCATTATGGAAAAGTATCCATGGTGTGCAGGGGTTGATATAGACTTGGAACGTGGAGGTGGCTACGAGAACAAGGATGCTGCCAATGCCCTATTTCGTGACATATATAATACTGTCAAAGCCTATGATTCTTCTAAACTCGTTAATATTTGTTTACCAGGAATGACGGGAGTACAAGGCTCGGTTGGTGGCGAAAATTGGTGTGTCTATGAAGACTTAAATCCGTACTGTGATACGGCAGCGATTATGAGTTATGGCATGGCATGGGCTGGTTCTGCTCCGGGACCGGTTTCTCCGAGGGATTGGTTGGAAGGTATTTATGATTATGCTGTTCGGGTTATGAATCCTGAAAAAATATTTTTGGGATTGCCCGCCTATGGCTGGAACTGGAGGATACATGATACACCAGAGAACCTTGGAATAACATATCGTGGGATTTCAAACACTTATTATGCAGCAAAGCTTTGGATGACAGGAGGATATAACTTTACTGATGACGGGCCACCTCAACCAATGATTCCAATCATTGCGTATTGGGATGATTATGATAAGGTTCCTTGGGCGTTACCACATGTGTATGACTACATGGAAGGCTGGGATGCTGTTTCAAGAACATACCCATTACTTGAGGAATCCTATAGTCGTCGCAGATATTTGACCGCCTATAGTAAGCAACAAAAAACTGAATTTGGCACAATCTTTATAGACCGTAGTGGTGGAACACCTGATAATTATTTTGGTAATGTATCAGTTTCATCTCAATTTATTACACTTGGAGATGAAGGTGAAGCCACCTACGAATTTGAAATAGAATCTGCTGGTTTTTATGATGTAGCTATTCGCTTTTCTTTTCCTTTTTGGGACAAGAATACTATCCATGTTTCGCTTGACGGAATAAATAAGGTATTTAGTGAGAGTAGGTTATGGTGGCCATATTGGAGAACAACTTGCTGGAGCTCTTTGGCTTCGAGTGTATATCTTTCAGCTGGAACTCATACTGTCACAGTTAGTTCCTCAGTAACAGGAGTACAGTTCTATGGATTTCGGGTATGTTCAAGCTTTAGTGAAGAGCCTTCTGCTGGAGAGGCTGACTTCATGTTATCCCCTCGCCAGTTTAAAGATGTGAACGGTTTAATGGTTCAGCCCGATCGAGGATTTAAATTGACAACGGAAGTACTTCGTAGAAAGCCTGATTCAGCACTAATTTGGTATGAGGACTTTCGAGATGAAAATCCGCTTCCATCCAGCTATTGGACAACATTAAGCGGAGAGTGGGAGGTGTGGCAGAACAAGAATGATCCAGCTACTCGCCCTTATTCACAGCTTGATGGACATGGGAGGTTGGCGTGGAAATATAATGGTTTCTCAGATGTTCATTTAAGAGCGAGATTAGCTTTTCCTTCAGATGGAAGTGGTCGAGCTGGCATTTTTTGTGGAGAACTCTTTTGCTGTTTAAATATTAATTCACAGCGTATTGAACTATATAATGGTTCTACTCTAATCGGAAGCTATGCAACCGAAATTTCTAAAACTCCATCATCAGATCTTCGCTCAAATCCAAGAATGTACACCATTGAAATGAGGATACGTAGTAATTCTGTAAGGGTTTATTCTGGAGCAAGTAGTATTTTGCGATTCACAGCGTCGCTTGATGGTTATTCAGGTGGTTATGCCGGAATTCAATCGGATGGACGTATTCTATGTGAATTAATAAGATTAGGAGATGCCTGGACTTATGAACCTTATGAAAGATTTGATGTAATCTTCCCAGATGGAACTAGAACGGAGTATGGGAGACTAGAAAGAACTGGTGTTACATGGGATAGTGAGTTTCAGGTTTTTACAGTTAACAGTGATGTGGAGGAAGCTTCAACAAGAAGTCAGGATATTTCCATGGATTATGATTTTTTTCACTCAGAGCTTTTATCATTGGTCTGTGGAAATGACTATTCAGTAAAGATTGTGCCTAAGGACATTAATGTATGGATTTCACGCCTATTTCTCGGGGATGCTGATGGCTTCTCAATTCTTTACTACCAAGACGTGGATAGCCTAGTCTATTGGGCAAATGAGGCAACGTATCGATGGAAGCTTAGGGGGATTGCGATATGGTCTCTGGGACAGGAGGATATGAGGTTATGGGAAGCCTTACCTAAACAAATATAATTAACACACTGAACCAAGAGTGTTTGCGATAATGCAGACACTCTTTTTATATATGCACCAATCATGAGCATTCCTGTAAGGAAATAGATTTTGAAAAAAGTATCGCCTCCTGATAATATATAATTACCCCATCACACTAAAATCAGGAGGCGATACCATGGAACAAAAGTATGTTAATCCAAAAGTTTCAAGAATTTCTCAAGACACTCTAATTGTCGGTATTGATGTTGCTAAAAGAAATCATTGGGTTAGGATGACTGATTATCGTGGAATTGATTTGATTAGCCCTTTCAAGATTAATAATACCATAGATGGTATTAAAATGTTAGAGGAAAAAATAAGAATTATTAAGCAAAAGGAAGGGTTAAACAACGTAATCTTAGGCATGGAACCATCAGGGCATTATTGGAAGGTTTTAGCTTGGCAAATGAAATCTAACGAGCAAGTAAATTATCTTGTTGGAGTAAATCCATATCATGTGAAGAAAAGCAAAGAATTTGATGATAACTCACCTAGTAAAAATGACAAGAAAGATGCAGGATTAATAGCCAAATTAATCAAAGATGGAAGATATTTCGATATGCATTTATCAAATGATGTGTATAGTGAGTTAAAAGTATTAACCACGACAAGGGAACAATTAGTAAGTAAGAGAAAAAATTCAAAAAATATTGTAATAGCTATAATAGACGAATACTTTCCTGAGTATGAGAAGATATACAAAAACATATTTTCGGAAGGTTCGATGAAATTATTAAAGACCTATCCATTTCCGGAAGAGATATTAAGAGTTGGAGTAGAAGAAATAGAAAGTGTATTGAAAGAATCGACAAAGGGGAAAGACTGGAAAAGTAGGGCGCGGAAGATATACGAAGCAGCGAGAGAATCGGTAGGAGTAAGAGCAGGGCAAAAAAGTGCGAAAATGAAATTAAGGATGCTATTGGAAGAAATAGAGCTATTAACAAGACAAATTCAAGAGCTAGAAGAAGAGATGAAAAAAATGATAGAAGAAACAGAAGAAGGGGAATATATAGAAAGTGTGCCAGGGATAGGAACGGTAATGACAGCCACGATATTAGGAGAGACAGGAGGGTTAAGCAGGTTTAAAAGCTGGAAACAAATAAGGAAATTAGCTGGATTGAACCTGTACGAAGAAAGTTCTGGAGAACACAAAGGAAAAACGCGGATAACAAAAAGAGGGCGGCCGTTACTGAGGAAAATAATATACTTGATGGCAAAAACGGTGATAAGACATAACCGTGAAATAATGGAAAAATATTTAAAACTGAGGAAAAGAGAAAAAAATCCATTAAAAGAGACACAAGCATTGATAGCAATAGGATTGAAAATGATAAGGATAATATTCAAGTTAGTGAAAAGCAAGACAAGATATGAACCGGAGAGAGTATATGTATAGGTGAGAAAGCCGGTCACCTCCATTAGGAAAGTAACCAGGATACGAGAATAAGCAAACTCACCATACCTCAAATAGGACGAAGGAATGTGAGAGTGTGGAACAAACCAGGTGGGCATAAGAGGGTTAGTTTGAGGGAAAATGGTGGGGAAGTAGTTAAAAAAAATAATCTAAGAAGGAATAAAGCGACATAAAAATAATGAATTAATTCATTAAAGATAAAAAATTAAAATTATTAAGATTTTAGATAAACTCTTTTGGAAAAGAAAGGGAAGTAAGAATTTTTTGAAAAAATAAGAAAAAACGTATTTCAGGAGGCTAATCAAAAATATTTCTTTGAAGAGGAGGCGCTCCACCGCTTG
>SPLK01000171.1_pt1 | contig 25043 bp, 25 predicted proteins | sample 2456111 | NCBI WGS metagenome assembly SPLK01 (sample SAMN11156906, study PRJNA527647) | hot springs metagenome | biome: Geothermal region; feature: Hot spring; material: tree branch in hot spring; isolation source: hot spring sediment rich in lignocellulosic material ... | reverse complement strand
TTTGGCTGTATCAACGGATATAACTATGTCTCCCAATACGGTCCATCCACCTACCTCTTCACTTATGGGGAAGGAAAGAACGTCTGTAGGTTTGTCCTTTTCCCTATAAGCTCTGTTTAGCTCACGTATTGTTTTATCATCCGTCAAATACACACTTACCTCTACTTTTTCAAGATCCAAAAGCTCGGCAATGCGGTAAGTGATCTCTTCAATCCACTTCCTCTTTATAATCCCTCTCTTGTGCAGTCTTATCTGTATCCTGTTCCTCTTTTGATCTCTCAAACTCCTCATAAGCCTTTATTATCCTCGCAACTATGGGATGTCTTACCACATCATCTTCCGTAAACCAGACAAAGCCGATCCCTTCTATGTTTTGAAGTACCTTCACGGCTTCGACAAGTCCCGAGTGTTCCCTTTTAGGGAGGTCTATCTGCGTTATGTCCCCGGTTATTACAACCTTTGAACCGAAACCTATGCGTGTCAGAAACATCTTCATTTGCTCTTTTGTTGAGTTTTGAGCTTCATCAAGAATTATAAAGGCATCGTTTAGGGTTCTACCCCTCATAAAAGCCAAGGGAGCTATCTCTATGATGTTCCTTTCTAACATATAGCTCGCCTTATCGTAGTCCACCATATCGTAAAGGGCATCGTAAAGGGGTCTTAGGTAAGGATCAACCTTTTCGGCTATCCCCCCTGGCAGAAAACCCAGTTTTTCTCCAGCTTCAACCGCAGGTCTCGTAAGTATTATCTTGTTAACTTTGTTTTCTTTTAGGTGAGCAAGTGCCATAGCCATCGCTAAGTAAGTTTTTCCAGTACCAGCAGGTCCTATACCGAACACTATGTCATTATTTTTTATGGCATCTATATATATCTTTTGAGTGTGCGTTTTTGGAAGTATAGCTTTTCTTCTGTGCGTTAAGAAGATTATGTTTTCCTTATCCTCTAACTGAAGAATTTCCCTTTTACTTACATACTCTTTAGCCCTTTCCCTTACTTCCTGTGCTGTCATAGGATGGGATTTAAGCTCCTTTATTATTCCCCTTATAAATTCGTAAGCTTGTTTAACCTTTTCTTCCTCACCTCTTATCGTTATCTCCGTTCCTCTTGCAAAGACTTTTACATCAAATAGCTGAGAAAAGTACTTGAGGTTTTCGTCTCCCCGACCTACTACTGCGTAAAAACTTTCGCCAAAACTGCCCAAATCTACTCTCTCTTCTAACTTTTCTGCACTTGACATCTTCCTGCTTTATAAATATATTGATATCCAAGGGAATTTCAAGTCTACCACCGGAGGATAAAAAGATGGGATATATGTTCAGGACAGTTATATTGCTCGGAATACTTACTGGTCTTTTTCTTTTTGTTGGACACCTTATAGGTGGAAAAACGGGTATGACGATAGCCTTGGTTCTTGCTGGAATTATGAACTTTATAGCATATTGGTTTTCGGATAAGATAGTACTTTCCATGTACGGTGCGAAAGAAATAAGTTACGAAGAGGCTCCGTGGCTTCACCGAATAGTGGAAGATCTGGCAAACAGGGCTGGCATTCCTAAACCCCCCATATATTTGGTTCCCATGGAACAGCCCAATGCTTTTGCCACTGGTAGAGGACCCGGACATGCTGCTGTAGCTGTAACATCCGGCATTTTACACCTTCTCAACGAAGATGAACTGAGGGGTGTTTTGGCTCACGAACTTGGACACATAAAAAACAGGGATGTTCTGGTTGCCACCATGGCTGCAACCATCGCAGGTGCTATATCTTACTTGATAAACATGTTTCAGTGGATGCTCATCTTTGGAGGAGGCAGGGATGAGGAAAATAGAGGAGGATGGACAAGTCTAATAGGTAGTCTCCTTCTTATAATTCTCACACCCATAATAGCGATGATCATACAGATGGCCATATCCAGATCAAGGGAGTACCTTGCGGATGAGACGGGTGCAAAGATAAGTGGAGATCCTCTCGCTCTTGCAAGAGCTTTAGAAAAGATCCACAACTATGTTTACCAGATCCCGGCAGAAGTCAATCAAGGCACAGCTCACCTCTTTATAGAGAATCCTCTATCTGGAGAAGGTATATGGGAGCTCTTCTCTACACATCCATCAACGGAGAAGAGGATTGAAAGACTCAAAGAGCTTGCAAGAAGGATGGGAATTTACGTATGAAAAGCGTGTGTGTATTACTTGAGGAACTTGTGGAAGATACAGAGTTTTTGTATCCTTATATGCGCTTTAAGGAAGAAGGTTTTGAAGTGATCTCCGTAGCACCTGAAAGCAAAGATTACAGAGGAAAGAAGGGTATGATCTTTAGACCAGACGCAACTTTTCGTGATGTAAATGGGAGGCTATTTGATTGCCTCTTTGTACCCGGTGGATACGCACCTGACAAACTCAGGAGATATCCGGAAGTTCTAAGTATGGTGAGAAAGCATTTGCAGAATGAAAAACTTGTGGCTTGCGTATGTCACGGCCCGTGGGTTTTGATCTCGGCTAAGGTAGTAAAAGGTAAAAAAGTTACTGGATTCCATGCTATCAAAGATGATCTTGAAAATGCAGGGGCTGTATATACAGGAAATCCTGTTGAAGAAGATGGCAATTTAATTACTGCAACTGACCCATTATCCATGTTACAAATGATGAAACTCGTACTTGTAAGACTTACTCAAATAGAGAGTAGATCAACTCCCTGAAGCGTTCTCCTCTTTCTATATAATCCTTAAACATGTCAAAGGAAGCACATGCGGGAGAAAATAGGATCACATCTCCTTTCTGGGAATAAGCCTTTGCCATTTTGACAGCTTCCTCCAAACTTTCAGCCTTCTCAAGCACGGTAGATCCTCTCCAGGCTTGAAAGATCTTATCCTTAGCTTCACCTATCAGTATAGCTATTCTAACTTTTTGGACCACAAGGTCGTATATACTTTCAAAGTCTCCGCCTTTGTCTCTTCCTCCAGCAATGAGTATAACGCTTTTGTCAGGCATACTTTTGAGCGCAGACTCCAAAGCATTGACGGTAGTAGCTTTTGAGTCGTTAAATACTTTAACTCCGTTCCATTCACCTAAAAACTCAAGCCTTAAGGGAAGTCCGGGGAATTCGTAAAGGGTCTCCCTCACAGTTTCCGATGACACACCCATAAGCTTCGCTATTATGGCGCTTGCAAGAGCATTTCTGTAGTTGTGATGTCCGAAAATCTTTAGTTTTTCAACCTCAAAAAGCTCCTCACCCATGAAGTAAGCTTTACCTTCCTTTAAAAAACCATCGGCATCTTTTGTACTGAAAAGATATTTCTTAGCTTTTGTAGGAGTGTTAATAACCTCCTCCTGCCTTGAGTAAAGTACTGCAAAATCCTCCTCCAGCTGATTTCTGAATATGTTGTACTTACTTTGAAGGTAGTCCTCGAGTGATTCGTGCCAATCAAGGTGGTCTTTAGCAAAGTTAAGAAAAGCACCCCCATTTGGTCTGAAACTTTTGAGGGTCTTTCCTTGGAAAGAAGATACCTCAAGAACAGCCAGACATGAGGGATCTTTTAGGACTATTTGGGAAAAAGCCACACCTGTATTTCCTCCCTCTTGAACGTTTCCAAAGTGCTTTTTTAGAATCAAGTAAGTCATCCTCGTGACGGTAGACTTTCCATCTGTTCCGGTAATTGCTATCAATCTACCTTTAAAAAACCTGTAAGCTAACTCCATCTCACCTATCACTTCCAAGCCTTTTTTGTTCGCCTCTATCCAAAGAGGATGACGCGGAGGTATACCCGGTGACAAAACTACCGTATCCACAATATCCAGATAATCCCTGAAACTAACTTCATTTTTGTCATCTCCAGCGTAAACTTCAAAGCCTTTTACCTTTAAAAGCTCTACGGCTGATTTACCACTAATACCCAGTCCCCAAACAAGTACTCTCTTCATAAATTAAGATTTTAACAGCACCATAATATTCCTCTTGATATTTGAGCCAGTTTATTGTAAGATAAGCTAAGGAATGGAACAGGAGAGACTCAAAAAACTTGAGAAGTTAAAAGAGCTTGGGGATCCTTATCCCCATAAATTTGAAGTAAGCGATTTTATAGGAAATATAAGGCGGATGTTTGAAAGGGACCCAAATGAAGAGCAAGTCAGCATAAAAGGTCAAGTTAAGAGAGTATCTAAGGTGGATGAAGGTTATTTGGTAAGGATAGCTGATGCTGAAGGCGTTGAAATACTTGTCATCACCCGGCACAATCTAAAACAGGGGGAAGCCTGCAGTCTAAAAGGCAAACTTGTAAGATACGAAGGTAAGTTAACCCTTTTGGATGCCGAGCCTTCACAAGATCAGACTAAAAATATACGGGAAATAAAGGAAACCTACGATTTTGATCCTGGCTTTTATGAGGTGAGGCTCGCTGGAAGACTTGTGTCTCTCAGAAGCATGGGAAAAGCTATATTTGGACACATTCAGGACGCTACTGGAAAGATACAGATATACTTAAAGAGGGATATTCTGGGAGAGGACAAGTTCAGCCTCTTTGATGATCTTTTTGATTTAGGAGATATTGTGGGAGTTATAGGTAAGCTATTTAGGACAAGTACCGGAGAACTTACTGTTGAGGTTGAAGATTTTAAGATGCTTGCCAAAAGCTTACATCCTTTACCTGAAAAGTGGCATGGTCTCAAAGATATAGAGCTTAGATACAGACAGAGATACCTTGACCTCATATCTAACGAAAAGGCTCGCCGGATAACACTGCTTAGGAGCAGACTCCTTTCCGAAATAAGAATTTTTTTTAATGAAAGGGGCTTTATAGAAGTGGAGACTCCCATACTACAAAGTGTTGCCTCAGGTGCAAATGCCAAACCCTTTATAACTTATCATAATTACCTTGAACAGAACCTTTATTTGAGAATAGCACCTGAACTTTATCTTAAAAGGCTTGTGGTTGGAGGATTCAACAGAGTTTACGAGCTTGGTAAAAACTTCAGAAACGAGGGTGTAGATACCACACACAATCCCGAATTTACCATGCTTGAATTTTACTGTGCTTACTGGGACTATAAAGACCTGATGAAATTTACCCAAGAACTTTTTTCCTACCTTCTTGAAAAACTATTCGGAACTCTTAAGTTGAGCTATCAAGGTATTACCATTGATTTTACACCCCCTTACAAAGTCTTCAAGTACTTTGACTTGCTTTCGGAAAAGACGGGTAAAGACAAGGAGTTTTTTACAAAAGATGTGGAAGGACTTAGAAGGCTTGCGCAGGAGATTGGAGTACCAAAGGCTCAACAGCTTACCCACGCTAAGCTACTTGACAAGGTGTTTGATATCCTTGTAGAGGATGAACTTATAGGTCCTGTATTTGTGATAGATTTTCCGAGAATCCTCTCACCTTTAGCTAAAACTCACAGAGAAGATCCCGATCTGGTTGAAAGGTTTGAACTTTTCGTAGCTGGTAAAGAGATAGCTAACGCATACACGGAGCTTAACGATCCCATTGAGCAAAAGGAAAGGTTTCTTGAACAGCTAAAAGAGAAGGAGATGGGGGATGAAGAAGCCATGCAAATGGATGAAGATTTCATCACAGCCTTGGAATACGGTATGCCTCCGACTGCTGGAGAAGGTATAGGCATAGACAGACTCGTTATGATCCTTGCAGATGTGGATTCCATAAGAGAGGTTATACTTTTCCCTGCCCTAAGACAGCGGTGATATCTATCTCAACATAAGCGCCTAAAGGTAGAGCGCTCACACCTATGGTAGTTCTTGCCGGTTTTATATCTATATCACGGAAAAAATCCTCGTACAGCACATTTAGTAGAGGAAAGAGCGAAAGATCAGTCATATAAACCACAACTTTAACCACATTTTGCCTCGTTGCACCTGCACACTTCAATATCTCATCCACATTTTTAAATATCTGTATTACTTGCTCTTCAAAAGTATCCTTCAGTTTACCTGTCTGCGGATCTATACCTATCTGACCGGAAAGAAATAGAAAATTCCCGCTTACTATAGCCTGTGAATAAGGACCTACCGGATTTGGCGCTCCTTGAGTGTATATAGGCTTCATGCTGATGCTTTAAGAACTTCTTCCGGTATATCAAAGTTAGATATAACCATTTGCACATCGTCAAGATCATCCAAAGCATCAAGAAGTTTGAGCAGTCTTTTGGCGGTTTCCGGATCCGTTATCTGCACACTGCTTATCGGTTTGTAATTTATGTTTGCATTTTCTACGGGAATATTCCATTTGGAGAGGTAGTCTTTAACGGTATATAAGAGTTCTGGCTTAGTATAGACTATGTAAGATGTTTCACCTACTTGTATATCCTCAGCTCCAGCCTCTATAGCCTTTTCGTAAAGTTCCTCTTCGGACAAAGCATCCTTAGGAATTTCCATATATCCGACCTTCTCAAACATGTACGATACACAACCGGAAGAACCCAGGTTCCCTCCATACTTGGAGAAAACATGTCTTACTTCTGCGGTTGTTCTGTTTCTGTTATCCGTAGCGGTAATAACCATTATAGCTGCACCTCCCGGACCGTACCCTTCATACACCACCTCTTCATACGTCTCACCACCGAGTTCACCAGATCCCTTCTTGATGGCTCTTTCTATAGTCTCCATAGGCATATTCACCTTTCTCGCATTCTCTATTGCAGTTCTAAGCCTTGAGTTTGTTTCCGGATTTGGACCCCCTTCCCTAACAGCCACAGTTATCTCTCTTATTAGTTTGCTAAATATCTTACCCCTTTGAGCATCTATCTTAGCTTTTTTATGTTTTATCTGCGCCCAATGACTATGACCAGCCATAAGAATAATTATACCTCAATAACTCGTAAAAGATCCTCTATATTGAGCAAAGAGAGCTTTTCAATTCCGTAAGGTTTTTCCAGATGCTTCACCTTTAGAAAATCTCTCCCTTCCGATTTGTATTTGTTCATAACTCTATATACTTTAAAACCTAAAAGTTGGCGTTCAAGCTCAACAGCTTCATCAATGGAGAGTGGATCTTCGTTAGCAACAGCAAAGATTATCCCTTTTTCCATTAAAATATTTGCGAGCCTTTCCACTTTTTCTCTCCTCATCTTCATAAGTTTAAGAACTCTATCCTCCCTTCCCATAAAGGTTTCCACCTTCTCCCTTTCTTTTGCCAACTTTTCAAGAAAGGAAAACCACCCTCTTACTGTCTTCAAAGTTTGAAAGAGCCTCAACATTTGTCCGGTAGGTGCGCTATCAATCACCACAAACAGAAAGTCTTCATTAAAGTAATCAGCAAGTCGGTCAAGTACAGCAGTCTCCAAAGCTGTGGGAGAGTGTTTTAAATGCTTGGCGTATTCTTCAAGACCTGACTTTAAAGATGGTAGCATCTCACCCAACGCTGAAAGTACCTTATTTGCATAATTTTCAACAAGGTCCTCCGCAAGTAATTCAATTGCAAAAAGATTTTCCTTTATTTGAGATAAATGCTTACCTATCTGTGTTTGCAATATACCCGAAAGAGAGTGAGCAGGATCTATAGAAATTAACAGAGTTTTACCTTCTTTAGCAAGCTTTAGAGCTGTTGCGCACGCTAAAGTGCTTTTGCCGACACCACCTTTCCCTCCGAAAAGCACAACCCTTAACAGCACGGCAGAAAGTCAAAGGGGGTTTTTTCAATGCCTAAGCTCCTGTGCCAAATATGAAATTCTTCCATTAAGTGGGGATAAAGGTCAATGGTGTAAACACCTAAGGGGTTATCAAGTCCAAAGTATTCTACAAAAAGAAAAAGGAGGAGCATGTCCCTAAGATAAGATCGGGACAACTCCACAGGCTTTTTAAACTGAATATCTATAAAACTTTTGAAATACTCCCTCACTTGAGAGAGAGGATCCACTGCGCTAACTCCTTTGCCTCCTCGTCGGTGACATTCTGAGGTGGCATTGGCACCTGACCCCATGTACCTACTCCTCCGTTCTTTATACGCTTGGCAAGTTCGTCAACCGCACCTGGTTGTCCTGCAAACTTCTTGGCTACATCCTTATAAGCTGGTCCAACTTTTTTTGTATTTATATCATGACATGCGAAACAGCCTTTTTGTTGAGCCAAAGCGGTCATATCCTTAGCAGGCCCTTGAGACTTCTGCTCTGCAGGTTTTTGTTCACCCGAAGGTTGCGCAGGTTGTTGCTCCTGTCCTGCAGGTGGCTGTGCAGGCTGCTTAGCTGGTTGCTCTTGTGCGGGCTGTTGAGCTGGTTGTTCTTGTGCAGGCTGTGTTTCTTCAGCCTTCTTCTGACAAGATGCAAGAAGAGCAAGACTCAAAACTCCGCTCAAGAGGATCTTCTTCATACCTCTACCTCCAAATAAAGTTGGGTTTTAATTATATGCCAAAAAGATGAAATTTTTATGAACAAGCTTTATAATTGATGTAATGATGGATATAAGAGAGATAATGGAAATTCTACCTCACAGATATCCACTACTTTTAGCTGACAGGATACTTGAGCTGGAATTAGGTAAGAGGATCGTTGGCTTAAAGAACGTTTCAGTTAACGAACCTTACTTTCAAGGACACTTTCCCGGATTTCCTCTTATGCCCGGCGTCTACATTCTTGAAGCTATGGCGCAAGTAGGGGGTATACTTATGATAAAGTCCTTGGGTTTAGAAATAGGTAAGTACGCCGTAGTTTTTGCAGGTATTGACGAAGCGAGATTTAAAAAGCCCGTATATCCGGGGGATCAACTCATAATGGAACTGGAGGTTATATCTCTAAAAAAAACACTATCTAAGATGAAGGGCAGAGCTACCGTTAATGGGCAGGTAGTTGCTGAAGCTATACTTTATGCAGCTGCGAGAGAGCTAAAAGAGTTAAAGAGATAGTTTTAAAGCTCTCACACAAAAGAAACCACCTTTGGGATGAAACCCATCAAGTATTTTCCTGTTCTCTATTGGTTTTTCGTCCTGAGGGTCCTCAAAAAGGGTTGTATAAATTCTGTCAAGCTTGAAACCAACGCTCTTGAGCATAGTAATAAGCTGAGGATAAGAGTAAAACTTTGCGTGAGTGTAAATGGGATGTCCTTTTTTCGCTTTCTCTTTATAAAAGTCAGCCCAAGGGCTTTCGGAAAGCACAAGACCCAGAAGCAAGATGCCTCTATCTTTTAATATCCTGTGAGCCTCTCTGAGAGAAGCTGTGGGATCTTCAAAAAAGCAAAGGGAAACAACTATCAAGGCTTCATCAAAAACCATATCCTTGAAAGGAAGGGACTCGGCTTTGGCTACTATTGAGCGCACCCCTCTTGTAAGGGCTATCTTGAGAAGTCTTTTGGATGTATCCACACCGTACTTTATCCCAAGCATACTGGCAAAACGACCGCTCCCCACCCCTATCTCTAAAGAACTATCCACTTGTATATGCAGGTTCTTTAAACACTCAAGTTCCAAACTGTACGCTGACTTTCCAAAAGGCTTTTCGTACCACTCATCGTATTTGAAGGCATAATCGTCAAAAACTTTCATCTTTCAAATCCATGTTTTGCTTATAAGCCTGCAACGTGTTAAGAAGCAGAGCTGTTACCGTCATCGGTCCAACGCCTCCCGGCACAGGAGTTATAGCATAAACCTTGTCTTTTACTCTCTCAAAGTCTACATCTCCTGTAACCTTGTTATCTAACTTTGATATTCCCACATCTATAACGACAGCACCTTCTTTTACCATATCTTCCTTTATAAGATGAGGTACACCTGTTGCGGATATGAGTATATCAGCTTTTTTAGTGTATATTGATATATCCTTTGTGTGTATATGACACACGCAAACAGTGGCATCTCTCCAAAGCATCAAGAGAGCCAATGGTCTACCTACTATGAATCCAGCACCTACTATAACAACATCTTTACCTTTTGGGTCAATTCCGTAGTGTTTCAAAAGCAAATCTATACCTAAAGGTGTACATGGAATAAAGCCTCCCTCTATACGGGCAACGAGCTTTCCCATATTTTCTGGGTGAAAACCATCTACGTCTTTTTTGGGAGATACTGACAGTATAATCTCTTGCTGGGATATGTGTGTTGGTAGTGGAAGCTGGACGAGTATACCATCCACATTTTCATCGCTGTTAAGTGAAGCTATAAGATCGAGTAATTCGGGAGTTGTGGTGTTTTGAGGGAGGTGGAAAAAGAGTGATCTTATCCCTACTCTTTCGCAAGCTTTCCTTTTGTTTTTCACATATATATGACTTGCGGGATCATCACCTACGAGAATTACCGCAAGACTCGGCTCTCTGTAACCTTTTGAGGTTATTCTCTCTACGTAAGAACTTATCTCAACTCTAATACTTTCCGAAAGGGCTTTACCATCTAAAATAAGAGGCATCACCTTCATCCCTTTATTGCATCTCTTAGTTGTTCTACCATCTCAAGCTCTTCATCAGTTTTTATAACGAATATCTTGACTTTGCTTCTTTTGTGACTCACACATAACGGAAGTTGATTTCTGCGATTCATCTCTTTATCTATAATTATACCAAGTTTTTCAAGCCCTTCACATGCGAGTTCTCTCACCTCAGGACTGTTCTCACCAACTCCACCGGAGAAGATCAACGCATCAAGCTTTGGGAGTATTGCATAATAAGCTCCTATGTACTTTTTTATTCTGTAGATATAAAGATCAAGTGCGAGTTTTGCTTTTTTGTCGCCTTCTTTGGCACTTTCTATCACCTGGCGCATATCCGAAGTACCAGTAAGCCCCTTTATCCCACACTCTTCATATAGAACTCTCTCAACTTCCTGAAGACTTTTACCTTCCTTTAGAAAGTGAAGGATGATTCCCGGATCGAGATCTCCCGCTCTGGTGGACATAACCAAACCCTCTAAAGGCGTCATTCCCATAGAGGTGTCTACAGGTTTACCTTCTTGCACGGCACATATGCTCGCCCCACTCCCAAGATGAAGCATCACAAGGTTGACACTGTTGGCATCTTTCCTTAGGAGTTTGGCACTTTTTTTCAACAAATAAGAATAGGATATGCCATGAAAACCGTATCTTCTTATACCTTTTTCGTAAAGATCAATTGGTAAAGCGTAGATCTTTGAAATAATGGGAAGCTCTTTATAAAAGGATGTATCAAAGATAGCGTATTGAGGAATGCCTGGAAGATCTTTCATGCACGTTTCAATACCCGCAAGAGCGAGCGTGTTGTGGAGAGGATCTAAAACAGCGAGTTTCTTTAACAATTCAAATCCTATCCTGTCAATCAGCATAGGAGAATCGTGTTCCATACCGTGAACCACCCTGTGGGCTATCATATCTATCCTTTCCAATTTCTTTAAGATTAAACTCACCGATTCTTTGCACTCTTGTATGCCTTTAATCCTTATAGCACCATAATCTAACCTTTTTAAACCTTTAAAGAGGGAGTACTTGAGTGATGAACTGCCGTAATTTAGAGTGAGTACATTCTTCATCACCCTTCGAACTCCGGCTTATCAATCCCGTATGTGTACGCATACTCAAGAGCTTCTATCTGCATACTCTTGAGCTTATCTTTAAAACTTCCACCCTTACCCTGGAGTTTGGGCACCCTCTCTATTACATCCATAGCTATGCTAAACCTGTCTATCTGATTCAGTATAGCGAGCTGCAAAGGGGTGGTGATACCACCTCTACCCTTTAGGAAAGATGTGAGATAAGTAGAATCTATACCTATCTTTCTGTTTTCCCTGTAGCCTCTCACGTGAAGGTTTGGATGATTTGTTCTTCTGTAAGTAAGCCTATGTATCAACCAGGGGTATCCATGAAAGTTAAATATTACAGGCTTATCCTTACTGAAGTATGAATCAAAGTCCCTGTCTGTCAGTCCGTCAGGATGCTCCGTGTTAGGGGTCAGGCGGAAGAGATTGACCACATTAACGAACCTTATTTTCAGATCCGGAAAGGCATCTTTGAGTATCAAAGAGGCATATATTGCTTCCTTTGTTGGTATGTCACCACAGCTCGCTATAACAACGTCAGGCTCTTCTTCTACATGATTGCTTGCAAAGTCCCATATACCTATACCCTTCTCTACATGCCTGAGAGCATTTTCAATGTCAAGATATTGCGGGTGTTTCTGTTTGTCCACAACGATAATATTTATCCTGCTTGTGCTTTGCAAACATTGCCACATGATACAAAGCAAAGTGTTAGCATCAGGTGGAAAGTAAAGCCTTACCACATTGGGCCACTTGTCCACTATAGCGTTTATAAAGCCAGGATCTTGATGTGTAAAGCCGTTATGATCTTGTCTCCACACAACAGATGTAAGTAAAAGGTTGAGAGAAGACAGAGGCATCCTCCACTGCACATCCGAGGATATATCAAGCCATTTACCGAACTGATTAACCATCGATGAAACTATAGGAGCAAAGCCTTCATAAGTGTTGAGTATGCCGTGTCTTCCTGTAAGTATGTAACCCTCAAGCATACCTTCGACGGTATGTTCTGAAAGCATCTCCACGGTTCTGCCAAAAGGACTGAGATAACCTTCGTCCTCATCTTCAGGAAGAATTTTTGCCATCCAGGTTTTACCAAATTCAAAAACTTCATAGAGTCTGTTAGAGTAGGTTTCGTCAGGTCCAAATACGCGAAAGTTTTCTGGATTTGCCCGAAGAACCTCCTTCAGAAATCTTCCAAGAGGTTTCGTGTTTTCATAATAAACCTTTGCTGGCTCTTTTACTTCAACAGAAAACCCCTTAAGATTCGGTAGTTTAAGGGGTATCCTCAAAAGACCTCCGTTAGCGTGAGGGTTGGCACCCAACCTTCTCTTGCCCTGTGGAAATATAAGCCTTAGATCCTCTCTGAGCCTTCCCTTATCGTCAAAAAGTTTCTCAGGCTGATAGCTTTTAAGCCATTCTTCTAAAATTTTCAGGTGTGCCTCGTTCTGTCTCACATCCGTTATAGGAACTTGATGCGATCTCCAATAGCCTTCTACATAATGCCCGTCCACCTCTTTTGGAGCTGTCCAACCCTTGGGAATTTTTAGTATTATCATTGGCCACCTTGGTCTGAAAGGTTTTTTTGAAGCTCTCGCATCATCCCATACGCTCAATATCTTTTCTATACTCAATTTCATATACTCGTACATAGCTTCATGCACCTCCCACTCCTCTTTGCCTTGTACTACCTTCGGCTCATATCCATAACCTCTGAAAAGATTCAAAAGCTCGTCTTGCTCTACGCGAGCGAGCAAGGAAGGGTTATTTATCTTGTATCCGTTCAACAAAAGTATAGGAAGTACAGCTCCATCTCTTACTGGATTTAAAAACTTATTGCAGTGCCACGCAGTAGCCAAAGGTCCAGTTTCTGCTTCACCGTCTCCTACGAGCGTCACAGCTATAAGATCAGGATTGTCAAAAACCGCTCCGAATGCATGCGAAAGGCTATAGCCCAGTTCACCTCCCTCCTGTATTGAGCCGGGTACTTCCGGAGTGCAATGACTTCCAAACCCTCCCGGAAAGGAAAAAGATCTGAAGAGATTTCTCAAACCATCTTCGTCCTGACTGAACTGAGGATAATATTCGCTGAGAGTTCCTTCAAGATACACGGGTGCTATAAAGCCTGGCGCTCCGTGTCCGGGTCCGGGTATAAATATGCAGTTAAGATCATGCTTCTTAACAATGACGCTCGTGTGGATATATGCGAGACTTATACCCGGGCTTGCACCCCAATGTCCCAAAAGCCTCCTTTTGATATGTTCCTTTTTGAGCGGTTCTTTAAGTAAGGGATTGTCGTACAAATATATCATACCTGCAGATACGTAACAACACGCTTTCCAACAGTCTATAAGTACTTTTATATCCATTTACAACACCTCCCTCTCTTTCATGGAAAAATAGCCCTTTTTAGTGAGTATGATGTGATCAAGAAGTTCAAATCCTAAAAGCTGGCAAGCCTTCTTCATCCTTTGGGTAAATTCTACATCGGCTTTTGAGGGTTTATGTTCACCTCCGGGATGAGTGTGAGCTAATATTATTGAGTGACAAGCTGTACGCACAGCTCCGTAAAGGATGTCTTTCGGATCCGCAAAGACCGAATTCATCTTGCCTATAGCCACCAGCTCGTAATCTATAAGGGTGTTGGAAGGGGTAAGGTACAAAGCCCAAAGGTGTTCCCTCCTATTGTCCATTTTGTCCCTCAAAAAGTTATAAACATCCTCAGGTGTATTCATGACTATCTGCGCGTGAGGTTCATACATGCGTTTACTCAGTTCTATGAGAGCTTTTATCTGGCAAGCTTTCGCTTCTCCTATCCCTTTTAACTCTTTTATAAGTTCATTTACTCCCATACCCTTGAGCTTATCCCAGCCAAGCTTGAGTATCCTCCTTGAGAGGGAAAGTACATCTTCATCTTTTGTACCTGATCCTAAAAGTAGTGCGAGAAGCTCTTCATCGGATAACACATGCGAACCTATGTTTTTCATTTTCTCCCTAGGTCTTAGTTCCTTAGGTATCTCTTTGAGTCTCCTGCCCCTGTACATGTTTTTCCACCATGAGCTTTTTCACCTTTCTTCCATCAGATTGTAGAACTAAAAACTTAAGTCCACAACAGAATACTTCTTCTCCCTTTTGGGGTATCCTCTTCAGTTGGTATATTATAAAGCCACCCAAGGTTAAGAATGGTCCGTCGGGAAACCTTATATCTGCTATCTTCTCAAATTCGTGTTTATCAAGCATTCCATCTACTATCCATTTGTCCTTCTCTATCTCTTTTACAGGCTCTTCAGGTTGTGCAAAGCTATCTCCTATCTGACCCAATATCTCCCTTACTATATCATCAAAAGTGACTATACCTAAAATGATGCCTCTCTCATCCACCACAAGACCCATCCGAGCGCTACCTCTTCTGAATGTATCAAGAATATCTTGCAGAGGGGTATACTCGGAAAAGATGCAGAGCGGTTTTATAAACTCTCTTATGGGACTGGAGGGTAGGTTATCCATAATATCCAGCATGTCCACGTAACCTGTTATATCATCAACCCGCTTTCTATAAACAGGAAGTTTGGTAAAACCTGTCTCCTTCATTCTGCGGAGGGCGTGTCCAACCGTGGAGAACTCATCTATCATAACCACTTCATAGATGGGTTTTACTATCTCGGAAACAGTACTTTCTTTAAGTTTAAGAAGCTTAACAGCTATCTTTATCTTGCTCTCCTGAAGTTCTATCTCTTCAAGGAGCTTTATGATATCAAGCCTGCTGATCTTTTCCGAATATCTCTTTCTGAAAAATTCCGTTATTGATCTGCTTACCTTCTTTGAGGAGATGAGCAATGGAAGGGTAAGCATCTTCAACTTACTGAGGTACCATAAACTCGGTATTAGCAGTTTGTCTGAGTGTTTTTGAAAAAGACTTTTTGGTATAAGCTCACCGAAGGTCAAAGTAAAAAGAACTAATGTCAGGGAAAAGAAAATCTCGTAACCTCTTATGTAAGGTAGGTATCCTGATAGGGTGATTACCATGAGAGTGTAAAAGGTGGAAGCGAAAACAATGCTCACCGTATAACCGAGCATGGAAAGTGTTACGTACTCTTCCGGATTTTCATGAAAATCCTTCAAAAATTTGTAACCTGTCTTTCTGTAAAGGGCAAGCACCTTACTCCTGTCCGTACTTACCAGCGCTATCTCAGCTCCTGCGAAAATACCCTCAAGTATTATAAAGAACACTACGCCAAGTAAAAAACCTACAGTTTCCATCCTACCATCACCCTATCTTGACCGCCATAATCCTTGAAGATCTCAACAGAAAAACCCTCCTTCAAGAAAAGCTCTTTAAGAACTTTTCCCTGATCGTGTCCTATCTCAAGGGCAAAAAATCCCCCCTCCTTCAAAAATCTTTTTATATCCTTCCCAAATCTTTCGTAAAATTCGTACCCATATTTACCACCTATCAGGGAAACTCTACCCTCAAGCCTAACACCTCTTGGTAGTTTTTCCCACTCGCTTTCTGGAATGTAAGGTGGATTAGACACAACAAAGTCAAAGACCATACCTTCTACAGGTTCAAACATGTTTCCTTTCTTGAGTATGAATCTGTTCTCAACTTTATGAATTTTTGCGTTGGTTCTCGCTAACTCTATAGCTTTGTCCTGAATGTCATCTCCATACATAATGAGTTTACTCCTTTCCAATAGGAGCGTTATGGATATACAGCCTGTACCTACGCCTATTTCAAACCCTATTCGCTCCTCATCAAAAGGTATTCTTTCAAGGACCTTCTCTACGAGAATTTCCGTTTCGGACCTGGGTATAAGCACACCTTCTTCTACCTTGAAGGTTCTCCCGTAAAAATCCCACTCACCCAGAAGATACTGAAGCGGATAACCCTCTTCAAGTAGGGAAAGGGATTTGAGGTATTCATCCTCCACCTCTTTAGATACCTCCATGTCCGAAATGAGGTATATCTCACTTGGTTTTAGTTTCAGTAGGTGAGCCAGAAGGAGTTGTCTGTTTCGTAGGGACACTCTGCTGGGTTTTTTCAGAAGCTCTTCCACCTTCATCTTTTATAAGTGAGCTTTTCTTTGACGGATGTGTAAGCGCCAGAAGTATCGCTACAAACATAAAGGAAAAACCAAGCCAGTAAGTGATTTTGGTAAGTATAGTGTCCACACCACCAGGACCGAAAACACCTTGTCCCATACCGCCAAAAGCGGTTCCTACGTCCCCTCTGCTTCTTTGAAGAAGCACAACAACAATAAGCATCAAGGCAATAAACACAAATATCAAAAGTAAAAAGTAGTACATAGTTTTAATTATAGCACGGCTTATAATTATTCCTATGAGAAGGGGGATAGGGACAGTAATAATTTGCGCTTTTTTATGTTCTTGTACGCAAGCGGTAAAGCAAGCTGTTATGCCCAAAAGTGCTGACACAATACAGCTCGTTAAAAAAGGTAGCTTTTCTTTCTCAGAGGAAGAAGAGAAGTTCATCGCCTCTGAAGCGAAAAATTTCGGGATACCAGTACCCGACCGTGAGGAAATAAAGAAATACATCTCCTACTTTTTAGAGAACAAGCCTTACCTTGAGAAGACTCTTAAAAGGGCTGAGTACTATCTACCTATTATAAAACCCATCATTGAAAAAAGTGGGCTTCCATCTGAACTTTCCTTGCTTCCTGTTATCGAGAGTGGCTTTAACCCTTTGGCTGTATCAAGATCCGGAGCTGCAGGTTTGTGGCAGTTTATCCCTTCAACAGCGAGGAGATACGGGCTTAGGGTGGACGATCAAGTAGACGAGAGGTTTGACGTGATAAAGTCCACTCAGGCTGCCATCAGATACCTGAAAGACCTCTACAGCATGTTTGGGAGCTGGGAACTTGCTTTAGCAGGTTACAACTGCGGTGAGAGCTGTGTAAAGGTGAGAACCGCTGGTGTGGATTTTTGGATAACAAAAGATATGCTTCCTGTAGAGACAAGAAATTATGTGCCTGCCTTCTTTGCTGTTCTTTTGCTTATGAGAGATCCTGCCAAATACGGACTTTCATCTGTGGAAGTTACGCTTGCTAAAAGAGATGATGATCCTGCATACATACCAAAAAGGGTGGAAAAACACAGGGAGAAGATCGTGATTCTGGAAAATGGTGCCAAACTGATTATAAAAGAGTGACCGGGCAAAAGCCCGGCACTTAATCAACCGTAGTTTTTAACTATTACGATAAGACCTACGCCAATAAATACAACCGCCCAGAGGACAACTACAAAGACAGAAGCATCTCCAAGATGGTGTTCTGTTTCAGAAGCCTCATAAACTCTTCCTTTCGGGGTTTTTCCTCCCTGATAAGCCATCCACCAAGCGTAAGCGTAAAGGATAAGACCAGTCACGAGCGTTCCAAAAAAGAGTAGCGGACTCAAAAGTTCAAGGTTTACCTTATAGCTATATATGGAATAGCCAAATCTGGCTGTTGAGGCAACCCTAAGATATTCCCTAAATACGGCTATAAGTATGACAGCCACCGCACCAGAAATTAGAGAAGGTAGAGCCATTTTTACTGGATCTTTTTGAGCTACAAAAATCACACCCGCAACGAGTAAAAGTCCCAATAGACTTAGCCAAGTGAATATACTTCCTTTTGCGCCCCAATCAGCTGGAATGGTAAGTATGTAAAGAATTTGAGAAGCGAGCCATCCTACACCTGCATAAAGGGCAAACCTTACCCCTACTTTGCCAGCCCAATCAAGGTATTCCCTATCCATATCTTCCCTGTTCCTAAAGTACCAGTTGTAAAGCATAAGAAATACACCTGTGACAGCTACAGATGGAAATAGAAGGAAGGAGAGATATCTGAAAATATTGAAGGCGTATATGTTCCATCCGCCCGTATTCATGGTGGTTCCACCGGAGGTATACCACTCTACCCACTTTTCCGGATATAGAGATTGGTAATTCACTACATGGATGATAAAGCCAACGAGAAGCAAAAAGATCACACCGAGAATGGACATAAACATGGAAAGCGGTGCTTTCTCCCTCGTAAAGTAAGCTCCCCATACAAAGTAGTAGCCTATAAGTAGAAATACTATAAAGAGTATGTACCACCAAGCCGAAAGATTAGCAGATGAGTACCATAAGGGATCGTATATGACCTGATAAAAGAGAAGTGGAGCAACACCAAGCACTATGGCTAAGGATACAGAAACCTTTGAAAGCTCAATAGTTGCCCTTGAGAGTCTTTGCCACCTCTCTTCCTTTTTTACAAAGCCGTATATAGCAAACAAAAGACCACCTATTGCAGTGTAAACGAAGAGTATGTGCAATGCCCATGTAAGTACCTGAAGTATCTGCATAACAACTGGGAAGAAGGGAGCGCCTGCTGGATCGGACATGGCTTTCAGCATGGAGGAGGTATCAACTGCGAGAGCTAACCTACCTCCCACGAGCATAAAAGACAACACACCGAGCAGAACCCATTTTAAAGCTTCTCTCATAGCTCGCACCTCCTTACTTTTTAGCCTCAGAAGAAGACGGAACTTCTATCTTTGCAGAAACTCTTCCACCCTTAGATATCATGTCGGCTATATATGCAGACAGGGCTTTTACCTCATCGTCAGTACCTGTGAGCTTTGGCATATAAGGAGGATGGCTGTTTCTGAGGTAGCTAACCAAAAAGCTGTAAATCGCATTTGGATCTGTCATGCCTGCAAACTTTTGTCCAAAGGGTCTAAGACCAGTAGATCCAGTCACGTTGTGACAACCTGAACATTCAAGTACAGCTACAACCTTTCCAGCCATTACTTGATTTTGAGGTGTTATCTTCCTAAGCGCATCTGGTACGAAGGCATTCACATTCAGGATTCCCTTTTGGTCTATGATAGGAACTTCTGACCTTATACCCTTAGCGGGTACATCCTTTGATATTATCTGATTTACCCATACAAACTCACCTGCAACGTATGGCTTTCTCAAGGTTTCCCTTATTTTCTCTTCCGGATATACACCCATGAAGAATATGAGTATATATATGGGGTAAGCCATCCAGAACCTCGCCATTGTGGGTCTAACCGCTGTCAGGAAAAAGTGAGCAAGTAAAACAAGAATTATGAGCATTATAGGTAACTTGAGGTATAGCGGTATAACGTTTTCAAGTATTACGTTACTCCTATTTGGAAGAGTTGAGATGTACCATACGAAGAACATAAGTCCGAATACAACACCTCCTATGCCCCAGTAAGACAAAGTCTTGACTATCTCTTTGTAGGTCTTTTCGCTTATATCCTTTTTCATAAGCCCCGCTATGGCAAGTCCTACAGTACCCGCTATGGCAAACATAAAGGATGTTCTCTCAAGTAGATGCGGAAAATAGTTCTTGTTATAAAAGGCATCAAGTATATTGCCTGTCTCAAACCATTTCTCGTGTCCTGGCGAGAGCATAAAGGACAGTATGCCTACTATGATATACATGGTAGCCCACGAGCCTATGGCAAAGGTCCAGACGAGTCTCAACCAGCTCCTCTGGTCTATTTTCCCAAGCGTGTAAAAGAGTATGTAAACTAAGGTGACCTCAGCTATGAACCAGACCCACTCTGCAGCCCAGACCCACACGAAGTTGTGAATTAGAGCCGAAATTCCTCTGGGGTTTGCCACAGTTGCTGAAAACCATATACCCGGACCAGTTATGGAGCCAGATACGTAGGAAAAAATAAGAAGCCCCAGAAGATACTTCTTTATGTACTCATATATCTGGGGTTGGTTCTCTCTGTATGCCTTGGTGGCAAGATAAGCAAGAAGTATGGACCCACCTACGGAAGTATGGGATGCCATAACGTGAATGGTGGCTATGATGGCTATGACAGTTGCACTTCCTACTGTCGGTACGTACCACATGGGATAAAAACCCAACACATCCATACTACGCACCTCCTAAGTTATATTAACGATAACTTAACAATAATTTAAACTGATTTTTATCATAAGTCAAGAGTTTTTTTTGATCTTTGCCGAGAAGAGAATTAAAATATTTAGAAGGGAGGTAAAAAAGATGGCACTGTTTGTGATGCTTACAACCTTGACGGATGAAGGTATGAAGACATTAAAGCACAGACCCGAAAGGATAAAGGAAGTAGACAGGGAGGTTATGGAGCGCTTTGGGGTTAAGCTCATCGCTCAATATGCTGTCATGGGTCCGTATGACTTCGTGAACATACTCGAAGCGCCAGACAACGACACGGTAGTCAAGATGGCTATTGAACTTGGCTCAAGGGGGACAATAAGAACACTCACTATGCCGGCAATAGATGTGGATCAGCTCATAAAGGATCTGCAGGAACTCAGCAAGTGAATGCAAGATACGCTGGAGACCTTTTATAAAGTGATAACGGAGTATACGGATCTAAAATGGGCAAAAACGAGAGATGATCTCATAAGTAAGATCATAAAGATACTGAGAGCTTTTTCAGAAGGTAAAGATTTGGACCACATACTCAAGGAGAAAGTTCTAATCGCGGAGGTAGAACATTCTTTAGATTATCTTCACCAGTTTGCTCAAAAGCACGAGAAGGAACTTGAAAAACTCATAAACGCTCTGAGTATATTTTTAAAATCACCCGCACCTTGCAAAATGAAGATTATAAAGCTTATGGAGGTATTCGTTGAAAATAGGAGAGATACTCAAACGGGGAACCTTTAGCATATCCTTTGAGTTCTTCCCACCAAAAACCGAAGAAGGCGAAAGGGATCTTTTTTCTACCATAAAGAGTCTTGAACACATATCACCTACATTTGTTTCAGTCACGTACGGGGCAGGGGGAAGTACACGAGATAAGACTAGGAGAATAGTAGAAAAGATACACAAAGAAACTCATCTGACCGTTATGGCACACCTAACGTGTATAGCCCATTCAAAGGAAGAGATTTTAGACATACTCAACGAATACAGAAAAATCGGTATAGAAAATATATTAGCTCTGAGAGGAGACATTCCCACCAATATACCTGACTTTAAGCCTCCAAATGGTGCCTGCAAACACGCTGACGAACTTGTAAGACTGATAAGAAGTAACTTTGGCGATTATTTTTCTATAGGTGTAGCCTCTTATCCGGAAGGACATCCAGAATCCCCAAATATGGAATGGGAGATAAGATACTTTAAAAAGAAAGTGATGGAAGGTGCCGACTTTTCTATAACGCAGATGTTTTTTATAAACGATTACTACTATGAGTTTCTTGATATGTGTTACAAGGAAGGGGTGAGCATACCCATAGTACCCGGTATAATGCCCATAACGAACTTTAGACAGGTAAGCAGACTCGCCTCTATGTGCGGTGCCACAATACCCGACGATCTAATAAGGAGACTCGAACCCTATGCGGATGATCAGGAAGAAACAACTAAAATAGGTATAGAGTTTGCCATAAGGCAGTGCGAGGATCTCCTGAGGAATGGCGCTCCAGGACTTCACTTTTATACCCTAAACAGATCCAGAGCTACACTTGAAATATATCAAGCCTTAGGAAATAGCATAGAGGCTCTCAGAAGAACATAACTTACGGTCCTATCTGTCTTAGGAAAGCGGGTATTTCTTCATCCTTTGTCCATCCGCATTCTTCAAGAGCTTTATCTACGACTTGTTCAAGCTTACGTGTCTTTTCTGCGAGATACTTGATGAAAGCTTCTCTCTTTCCTTTGAAGCTTTCGATCTCCTCCTGGCTCACTTCTGGAAATCTTGAAACTATCCTTTCTTTTACTATCTTCCACGCTGCTTGGTTACTGTAAAGCTTAAATTCTTTCCCTCTTACAGTTTCTTTAACTGCAAGACCTTTCAGGAAATCCATCCTTTCTGGATTTATGGTTATTATGGCTTCAGCCATGAGGGGATCAACTGTATAGAATATACCAAACATCTTTCCAAGAATTCTCCTTTGCGTTCTTACTATCACATCAATCTTGTCCTGTACCTGTTGTTCTACCTTATCGTAGATAAGCTCGTAGTAATTTAACTGTTCAAGTTCAAGACCCCCCAGGTACCTTATAAAGTTGGCAAGCTCATAATAGTTCACTCCCCTTTCTTCCTCTTCCAGTTCTTTCTTTACAGCCTTCTCAAGCTCTCCGTAATTGAGTATCACGTCAGTATGTACGGGAGGTATTATGTGGTAAGTGTCCGATTCCCAACCGGCTTTCCTGAGTATCTGTTCTGCCCCGCTCTCATCTATGTTATACTTATGCATAAGCAGTCTTTTTAGTCCATCCCTATCTTTCTTGTATCTATCAAGCTCCTCATCTGGTATGTCCACATCCACGTACACGAATCTTTCACCTCCTCCCTCCTTTATGAAGATGTTCTTCCTACCCTTTATGTGTCTCTTTATAAAAGCCCAATCTTCCTCCGTCATAATAGGTTCAGGATGCCACTCTCTTGCCATTTCCTCTTCAAGCTCAAGGTAAGGTACAGATTCGTACCAAGTAGCTTTGTTGAGTTTAGATTCTATGACCTCCTCAGTTTCTCCAAGTTTTCCCCTTACATACTCAATGAACTCCTTCCTTTTAAACTTGAACTTCTCTATTTCCTCAATAGTCAGTTCTGGAAATAGTATCCTAAGTTTGTACTTTATAAAATCCCAATTTCCAAAGAGATTTTGGGGTTCTACAGCTTCGTATCCATAAGGATTAGTTTTTAGAAACTCAAAATAATAGCCTAAAAAAGTCCTCACCCTTGGATCTGTAACTGCAAGGACTTTTATAAAGTCAGGGTCATAAAACTCTATTATACTCAGCAATCTCGCTATATTCACCTTTTTTATGTTGTGAAGGTGGCACAGCTCTATACGATATCTTTTTGGGATACCGCTATCAACACAGTATTCGTTAAGCACGTCCATCTCAGCCTTTAACATACTCCTAAAAAAGGCGAGCTTTTCTCTCTGATTGAGTTTATCCTTCGTAAGTACAAGCTCCAACATGTTCCCACCTCCTTATGGGTTTAATATAGTGTATACCTACCTCAGATACTATTAAAGTTTCTTAATTACACATAAGTGGAGATTATTTAAAAGTCAAGGTCGTAATCTTCTTCCGAAAAATCCTCAAGATCTGGTTCGTAGCTTTCTATCTTCTGCATATGTGAAGACTCAAGGGATTTAAAGCTTGCGGTATCTTTCATAAAGGCTACTTTAATGATACCGGTTGGGCCTTGCCTTTGCTTTGCAACAATTATCTCCGCAATACCTTGCTCTTCCGGTGGTGGATTTCTTTTGTAGTACTCGGGTCTGTGTATGAAGATTATTAGGTCTGCGTCCTGCTCAATCTGACCACTGTTATGCACTATTATGTGGTTTGCTACGAAGTTATGAGTTTCTGGAATGACTAAATCATAGGTGGGTTCTAAGCCTACAAGTCTTATTTCAACCACCCCATCAAAGAATATTTCTGATAAAGCGATTGTTTCTAAATCTTTATCTTCAAGAATACAAGTCACTTCATAAAGAACTTTCTCAGACATTTTCTTAATACCTTTTTCCTTTCCAATGAACCAACACAGTTCTTCAGGATGTTCAGAAATAATTTCGAGCTTTGGATATCTCTCTGACACAGCTATATAATCACCCACTTGTATATCTTTAAGCTCTTTCCATCCAAAAGGGGTAAGGAAGGGATGGTTGTTAGAAGCCTTTATAGACCTTCCACTCCTCGTCCTTAACTCATACACCTCCTTATAGCCAGAGAATACTACCTTTTCCACGGGCTTTGATACAATCTTCAAGGTGTTTAGGTCAAGGGAATAAACCTCTACACTTCTACCAGTCTTATATAATTCCTCTATGGTATAGGATATGCCTGTCTTTGCATCTATTATGATAGTATCTCCAGAAAGGCATTCCCTCAGATCTGCCAATTGTGGTCTTTTGTCTGATCTGTGTTCCACTTGACGAGAGAGCTGTGCCAAGGCTACAACAGGTATAGATAGTTCTTTTGCTAAAGCTTTGAGATTCCTTGAGATTTCAGCTACCTCTTCCTGTCTTGAGGACTTTCTAACTGGGGGTCTGAGCAGTTGAAGGTAATCTATAAAGGCTACCTGTACACCTCTTTCCTTTTTGAGTTTTCTGGTTTTTATTCTCAGGTCCGTAGTTGAAAGGGTTGGCGTATCATCTATGTATATTTCACAGCGAGAAAGCTCAAGGGCAGAGCCTATGAGTCTGCTTCTTTCCTCCTCTTTGATAAAGCCCCTTCTCATATTCTGAAGGGGAACACCCGAGAGCATAGAAAGCGCTCTCATGGTGAGTTGTTCCTTGCTCATCTCAAGGGAATATATAATAACGGGGACTTTCTCTTCCATAGCCATATTTATAGCCATGGAGAGCATAAAACTGCTTTTACCCATACCCGGTCTTGCTGCTACGATCACAAGATCCGAAGGATGCAAACCCGTAGTGAGAATATCAAGATCCAAAAAGCCCGTAGCTCTACCTGTGATGAGTCTTTCTTCCTTCCTATGTTTTTCTATAATGTCTATTACCTTACTCGCCACCTCCCTTATGTGATGGTAATGACTTATCGTCTGTTTTTCAGATATTTCAAGCACGCGATGGGTAATCAAGTCAAGAAGTCTGTTAAA
>SPLK01000170.1_pt1 | contig 25381 bp, 19 predicted proteins | sample 2456111 | NCBI WGS metagenome assembly SPLK01 (sample SAMN11156906, study PRJNA527647) | hot springs metagenome | biome: Geothermal region; feature: Hot spring; material: tree branch in hot spring; isolation source: hot spring sediment rich in lignocellulosic material ... | reverse complement strand
AAAATTCCCCACTTACAATACAATGAGAGGAGCTATGGTTCGTGATTACAAGAGGGGAAATTTTTGATCCTAAATTGTAATATTAAATGCAACATTATTTTGGGGCATGGATAAACCGTGTATATTGGCCGTTTGAACGCAATTTGATAAGACGATTCCTGCGCAACTTGATATGGCGAAGGCAGGCATAGTTTGGCGGAGCCAGCGTATGTTTTCAGCTGGCCTTCATGGCGGTAAATCTCCTGCTGGAGGCTCCATGTCAAGTTACTTACTGCTTGAGCAGGAGTCTCAGGCTGACAATCGGGATAGCCCCTTCTGAAAAAATTCTTCCGGGCTTCTGTAATCCAAAATTTTCCGCGGAAGTTGAACTCGCAAATTGTTATTGACCAAGAAGAAAAAGAAAATTGTGGAGGCGTATTTTGTCCATTAATTTGGCCAAAAAGCGAAAAGTTGATGGTTAAAGGCGGATGTTGGAACCTGTGTGTAAAGGTAAATCACAACTCTTTTTTGATAGGGGGCCACAGGGATTGACCGGACAAGAACAGGGTATGCCCCAAAATTTTTTTGGTTTTCTGTAGGATTGCTCGTTCAGCCTGCTGTTTCTTATGAATCCATAATTTGCAGGTTCTTTCTTCTGCTGCTGTAAGGAATAACCCTTCTCCTTTAATTCCCTGACAAAAGCTGCCATTTCAAAATGGCTGCCAGTCCTGCGCCGTGAAGAAATTTGTTCTCCGCTATCAGCTGCAGAAGCTGATGAAAGTCCATATATTGAATCTTTATATCTTCGCTGCTGTCTAAATTTTGATGATTGGTATTGATGAGATCCGTCGCGGCGAATAAGTGAATGACTTCTGATGTCGAACCGGGAGAGGGATAAAAATAACCTAAAGATTTCCAGGAATTTGCCGCAAAACCGGTTTCCTCGAGCAATTCCCGCTTGGCGGCATCTATCGGTTCTTCCCCATCTTCGATCGAACCCGCCGGAAGTTCGAATTCCCAACGGTTAAAGGCATGTCGATATTGCTTTATGACAATGACCTTTCCATCGTTTGTTATGGGTAGGATACAAACCCCTTGATGGAAATTTATATATGAAAAATTGATTTTTTCCTGATTTGGAAGTTGAACCTCATCCGTAATAATTGTGAAACGGTTGACAACCGATTGTTTTCTGCTGATTATTTTCCAATTTTCCTCATTCGGTTTCAAAAGATGAACCTCCCGTTATGTTGGAATAACAACAATCTATATGTTTTCTAAAGCATATCTATTTCTCGATGGAACAATAGTTATAATCTAATATTAGCAGAGGCCTATCGAACGGAAAAGATAAACGTTGTGCCGGTCTGGCCGGAAAGGGAATAGATCTGGAAAGAAACGCCGATAAAAAATTATCCATATGGTTTGAACAAATTTGATATTCGCATATGCTATAGCCATCAATGATTGGGAGATTTGCTGCGTTGTCTACGTCTCATGCTGTCTTCAAATGGTGAACAGGGAGACCTTCCGCTTTAAGTTATTGTCTCCTGGAGATAGATCCTTAAAGCATTTCGGAATCATACCTATCTTTTTTAACTGGTCGGGCGCGTCATTTTTTCCAAAAAATGAAAAATGTTTTTCTTTTAATTATATCTTTTTAGTATAATAGTTTTAATTAAAGGGAATAGTTGGTGATTTTCCAGGCGGGGGAAGCGTTTTTTTATTCATATCTCGAAATTTATTTTTTGTCAGGAGGATTTGAATGGAGATATTACGAAAAATATTGTCTTTGATGTTGGTAAGTCTTCTCGTCTTTTCCCCGTTGCCGGCAAAGGGGGAATCTCCGTATTCCCATGAAACGGATATTAAAGCGTTAAAAAAGAATGTCACGATGGATTCCCGCCCGTTAAAAAATCCGTTAAATTGGCAATCGGACATCGATTATCACGATCCCGATGCATACCCGCTTGTTTCGAAAGGGAAAAAAATAACCACGTTAACCGACAGCTATGGCACGAAACATACATTCACATACGAAGATCTTTTCGAAGATGACTATTTCTTCGGTTACCTCGATCTCATTTTCGGATACACGTCAGACGATGCCTATGACAAAGAAAGTTACATCTATTTTGAGTTTTTTTATGATAATGCAGGGTATTTGGAATATTATGGATATATGGATTTTGACACTTTTGGATTTGACGAATATGTATTGATTCCCATGATCGATAAAAATGATTTTGCCGACCAAAGATATATATACATTCGTGTGGGCATTGAAAACGAATTTGATCCGGAATATTATTCGGACGTTGCCACATTCAAAGTGGAGAATCCTTTTTACACGCCTGCAAACGACTATGTGATCATCAGCAATGAATCGGTGGACGTTTGGGATCTGGAATATACGGGATCTTTTGACTATCATATGGACAACTCGAAGATCACCATCGACAAAAAATTAAACCCCGGCGCCTATCGGATGGATGCCGTTCTTCCGTACAATCCGAAAAAAAATAACAGCAGACCGCTGAATAAGAACACGAACCGGGTTGTCCGAAGCTATCAAGTCGGCGACAAAAAAGATTTTTGGGTAACCAATTTGACGACTGAGTCAGATTACCGCATCAGTACGGAATTGTTTTACAGCGGCACGAAGGCGAATGTTTGGGTACATAATAATCAAATTACGAAAACCCAGGCGGCACAATTGGGAAAGGAATTTGAGCAAAAAATTTATCCGGCGGTCGTCAATCATTTCGGAAAGGAATCCGATGTCGACGGGGACGGGAAAATCAACATTTTATGCTTCGATATTCAAGACGGATTTGCGGGATACGGCGGCTATGTGGCCGGGTACTTCTACGGCAGGGATTTATATGACGACATCCATTCCAATCGCTCGGAAATCTTTTATATAGATACCTATCCCACGATGGGAACGGGCAGTACAAAAGATGTAACAAAAGCCTACACCACCCTCGCCCATGAATTTCAACATATGGTTAATTTTAATCAAAATATGTTGATTGAGCGCAGTGAGGAAGTTATGGATACATGGCTGGACGAAGCCTTGTCCATGGCTGCCGAACAGATTTATTTAGGAAGGGTTTTAAGCGACCGGATCGACTATTACAATGTCTCCGAATCCATCCGGGACGGGCATTCCCTGCTTTATTGGGATGAAGACGGCGATGTCTTGGCCAATTATTCCTTGTCCTACTTATTCGGTCAATATCTTAAACTGCAGGCGGGAAAAGGCAATGCCATTTTTAAAGAAATCATTCAGGATCCGAATGAAGACTATCGGGCAGTCGAAAACGTCATCAAGAAATATATTGATCCGTCGTTAACCTTCGGGAAAATGATGACCAATTTCCGCGTCGCCCTGTTGAAAAAAGAACCGACGGGTTTGTACGGTTTTAAGGGGGATCCGGGATTTAAAAACATTCACCCGAGAATTTATAGGGATTATCCGACTTTCTTATTCGGCGGCGGCGCAATCGTCAAAAAAATTAATTTGAATCAATTTAAAACGCCCGCCGACAAAGCAGAACGGATCACATATACGTATGTCCGAGGCAGTGAAATCAACAACCCGAAGGTCGGACTGAGCGTCAAAGATGTGTCGGACAAAGATAAGGCTGTCAAAGGGGAAACAAAGCCAGGGGCCACCGTTTATGTGAAAAGATCCCCCGATTTAATCAGAAAAGGGACCGCTGACGACAGCGGAAATTTCTCCGTTTCGATCCCGGCACAGAAAGCGGGCACCGTATTAACGGTCTATGCGGAAGATATGTTCAAGAACAAGAGCAAAGAAGTGAAAGTCACGGTCGCTGACAAGACGCCGCCGGCAAAGCCGACGGTAAATCCCGTGGCGGATAACGCCACAAAAGTGACCGGGAAAGCGGAAGCGGGCGCGACCGTTTATGTGAAAGCCGGCTCGAAACAAATCGGAAAGGGGACGGCCAACAACAAAGGCGAGTTCTCGGTTTCGATCCCGAAACAGAAAGCGGGCACCGTTTTGACCGTGTATGCGGTGGACAAGGCGGGCAACAAAGGCGTTGAGGCAAAGGTTACCGTCGCTGACAAAACACCCCCGGCGCAGCCGAAAGTGAACACGGTGGGTGACAACGCCACGAAAGTGACGGGAAAAACCGAAGCGGGCGCCACCGTCTATGTGAAGGCCGGCTCGAAACAAATCGGGAAGGGAACGGCCAACAGCAAAGGCGACTTCTCGATCAAAATTTCCAAACAGAAGGCTGGTACGACGTTAACGGTTTACGCGGTGGACAAAGCGGGAAACAAGAGCAAAGAGACGAAAGTGAAGGTCGTCGACAAAACGCCGCCGCCCGCCCCGTCCGTGAACAAAGTGACATCCAAATCGAAAAAAGTGACCGGGAAAGCGGAAAAAGGCGCGGCCATTCGCATCTATCGGGGTTCGAAGCTCATCGGCAAAGGCACCGTATCCGCGAAAGGCACCTTCAGCGTATCCATCCCCGCCCAGAAAAAAGGCACGGTGCTGAAAGTGTACGCCATCGATAAAGCCGGGAACCGCAGCGCCGCCCGGACGGTAAAAGTGTATTAGGCGGTGGTGATGCGGTTTCCGCAAGCCTCCGACCCGTGAACGATTGTGGGCTACAGGTTCGTAACGATCCTGGGCGAGCGGATCAAATGGACGGCGGGATCTGGCCGCCTCAAGGGAAGCCATCGTCCAATGGGCACGAACTGCCATTCCTGTTGACCGCCTCCCCGATAAAGACGAAAAACTGGAACCTCGAAGGGGGTTCCGGTTTTTTATACGCTGATCATGGGTACATTTTGAGTTTTTTCATACCGCAAAAGCTACGTCAGTTGTTAAATGACTCGGTTCTTCCCGGCGTTGCCTCACGAATGGATCTTTTCACAGCTTCCAACAAACGATATGGGTATGAATCTTTGCCTGAAGGAGGTTAATGCCGTGTGATTGTGCCGAGTCAACGGAAGGCAAGGATCGACGGAACCCCAATCGATGAAGTCCGAGAATTGGTGTAAAAGAAGCGGGCGCAAGGCTGTTCCATTTCCGTAAAAGCCATATTTCCCACGATTGGGTGCAAGATTTTGGCAGACATGAGGACATGACCGCTCCAATCGGTACCGATTAAAAAAGTTTTTCTTTTCCAAGAAAAAGGTCTCTATTATTATAAAAATATTTGGAATTTTATATTCATCAAAAAGATGGGGAAAAGGAGGGTCGGGAAATGGGAGAAAAGCTTTAGAGGAGTCCCGTATAGATATGTCTGGCGATTATCGTCATATCGTTGGCTAGCATTTCCTTCCAATTTCCAGATTTGATCGAAAGTATCTTCGGCATTGCCGAATCACTAAATGTGATTAATGATAATCTCTCCCATTAGTCAAAGATGAAAGCTTGTCATAGGTGTTTCCGTGGGAAAATGAAAATGCGCCGGAGAAGACGGCCGCGGAACCGTTTTCCCGACTTTTACAGTTTTAGAGATAAAAAACCGCCGAAACGGCGCCATCATCGTGTTTTTAGGGGAGCGCTTCATTTTTTGCTATGTAGATATGCCTTCGTCCTTTTATCATTCATCCCGGATGCATTTAAAGGTGCCAGTCCGTTTGAAGTTCTATTAAAACCTCTTTCATTCATCAGCCCACATCCTTTACAACATGTCATTCGCTGATTGATGTGAAGTCCAAATCATTGGGAAATTTTTGCGTTCTGCTCGGCGGACTTAAGATTGGCAATATGAACCGTTTTGCGTCCGCTTCTTTTTAAATTTTTGGACTTCATCCCGAATGGACGCGGGTTCAATGAAAAAGATGAAAAAAACTCCCCTGTCCCATTCACCGAAACGGCAAACGTGCAGGAGAGTCTTTCTTTTCTTATGAATCTCCCGGCGCACGGCCGGGAGTGAAAAGATTTAGGAAACACGTTTATTTGACATAACGTTTCCCGATGCTGTCGGCGGCTAGGATGGCGGCGTACACGTCATCGGGCGTCACTTTGAAGGGCATGTTATGGATCGTTTCGCCTTCCGCGCAGGCGGCTTCGGCGACTTTCCAAATCTTTTCTTCCACATTTTCGGTGATGCCCATTTGTTCCAGGGTGACCGGCAAGCCGACGGAGATGTTCATGCGGATCATTCGTTCGATTTCATCCATGCTGCGGTTTTCCAGCACCAGCTGGGTGACGGTGCCGAAGGCGACCTTTTCGCCATGAAGCAGGCTGTGGACGTCTTCCAAGCCGGTGAAGCCGTTATGGATGGCATGGGCTGCGGCAAGGCCGCCGCTTTCAAAACCGATGCCGCTTAAATACGTGTTGGCTTCCACCACGTTTTCCACCGCTTTCGTGACGGTTTTTCTTTGCACCGCCAAATAGGCCTTTAAGCCGTCTTCAAAAAGGATCTTTTGGCACAGTTCGGCAAGCCCGATCGCCGCTCTCGTAATGGATCCGCCGGCCATCGGCGTTTTGTTGGCTTCATAACAAGCGCGGGCTTCCACATAGGTGGCCAGCGCATCGCCGATCCCGGCTGCCAGGAGTCTCGCCGGCGCGTTGGCGACGATTTGCGTGTCGACCAAAACGATGTCGGGGTTTTTCGGCAAAATGAGATATTCTTCGAATACGCCGTCTTCCGTATAAATGACGGACAACGCGCTGCACGGGGCATCCGTGGAAGCGATGGTCGGAACGACGACGGTCGGCAGCTGCGTATAATAGCCTACCGCTTTAATGGTGTCGAGGGTTTTTCCTCCGCCGACGCCGACGACGGCTTCCACCTTATTTTCCAAGGCCACCTTTTTAATCCGTTCAATTTCTTGTTTGGAGCATTCGCCGCGGAACGTTTCGAATACAATGGAAGCATCCGTTTTGGCAAAGCTATCTTCAATGATGTTTTTCGTAATCCCTTGCACGAACTCGTCTGCGATGAATAAGAAAGATTTTCCGAGGTGTCCGATATGTTCGTGGATGTGATGCAATTCGCCTTTGCCTTGGATGTATTTGTTCGGTGAAATGAGAATGCTTGCCATGTTTAGCCTCCTTCATTCATTTTCAATATGACGGCTTCCCCATCTTTAAAATTAGACCGATCCGGTAAGACAGTCAATAAGGTTGTCAAATATTTCGCAAATATGTAAAAGTTGATACTTTCCGATTTTGACAAAAATGGCGAAATGGTGAAAAGTCCCCCGGATCCGAGCACACCGGTACTTTCGAATCGGCGGGAGATGTTTCTGTGAAATCGGGGCCTGTGTCCCGGAATTCGGGAATTGCAGGGGCTTTCGAACCGGTGGAGGATGTCTCTGTGGAATCGGCGTTTGTCCTCCGAAATTCGGGAAGTGCGGTCGGTCCTTCAGATCGGAAAGGATGTTTTCTTTGGAATCGGCGCCCGTCTCCCGGAATTATCCGGGCGGATTTCTCTTTGCCGATTGGCATGGACGTTTCCCGTTCCCGGGGAGGGATGCATGGGACCGGTATGCCAGATGCCGGCTGAATAAAAACGGTCTTTTTCCCATATACATGTTGTTGGATTGCGGATGTCTTTCAGATCAAATGAAGTGGTTTCCGGCAACACAGCTGGACAAGGAAAATCCAACGATTTTTATGGAACTTTTTGGTCCGGGGGAAAGGGATACGGTGATGAAGACCGCAGGAGCCGGCTCGTGACGGAAAAGCTCGCAAAAGGGGAAGAACGGAACAAGGGGCGGGGGTGTTCCCTGTTCTGGAAACTTATTGTAAAATAATATAATAATGCAGTCAGCCATGCTAAAATAGAAATAGAAATTTTTTCCTTTTTTCATGAAAAGTACATAGAAAGGAGTCCAAACCGTTGAAAAAAATAAGAAAAGCGATCATTCCCGCAGCAGGACTCGGAACGAGATTTTTGCCGGCCACCAAGGCGATGCCGAAGGAGATGCTGCCGATCGTCGACAAGCCTACCATCCAATACATCGTGGAGGAGGCCATTGAATCGGGGATCGAAGATATCATCATCGTTACGGGAAAAGGAAAAAGAGCCATCGAGGACCATTTCGACAATAATTTTGAACTGGAACAAAACCTGAAGGAAAAAGGAAAATTCGATCTGCTGGAGAAAGTGAGACAATCTTCGGAAGTGGAAATCCATTACATCCGGCAAAAGGAACCGAAGGGGCTGGGCCATGCGGTTTGGTGCGCCCGGAACTTCATCGGGGATGAGCCGTTCGCCGTCCTGTTGGGGGATGATATCGTCCAGGCGGAAGTCCCGTGTTTAAAACAATTAATCAATCAATATGAGGAAACGTTGTCTTCGGTCATCGCCGTGCAAACCGTGCCGGACGACGAAACCCACCGGTACGGGATCATCGATCCTCTGTCCAGCAGGGGCAGGCTGTATCAGGTGAAGAGCTTCGTGGAAAAACCGGAACAGGGCACCGCCCCGTCCAACTTGGCCATCATTGGCCGGTATATTTTGACCCCGGAAATCTTCCGTTTTCTCGCGAGGCAGGAAGTCGGAGCCGGCGGGGAAATTCAGCTGACGGACGCGATCCGGGAACTCAATCAAATCCAGCGCGTCTTCGCCTACCAATTCGAGGGCAAGCGCTATGATGTCGGAGAAAAGCTGGGCTTCATCCAAACGACGATCGAATTCGCCTTGCAAAATGAAGAGCTGCGGGACGATGTTCTTCATTTTATGAAGCAGGTCCTTGAACGGGCAACCGAAGAAAGGTAAGGATTTTTCCTGTACGGTTGCCGGTTGGACGATTCATCCGAAAAAGCGGCCGGAAGAAAGATAACGATTTTCACTAGCGTGTTCGTGCAGCCACCGAAGAAGGCGATGCCGTTTTTCATCGGAAACATTCCCCTCTGATCGGCGCAATGCCGGAGGGGGATTTTTTTGCGGGCAGGGCAAACATATTTTTTCAGACGGATTTTGCGATACCCGCGGCTCTATTGTTTTCGGGCGGCGATCGGAATTTGCGCAAGGCATTCTGCTGGAACACAAGCAAAAAAGGCGGGGGATTCTCTGATTGAAAAACGGAGACCCCTGCCTATGCCAGAAAGTATGCCAAATGGGGACTGGGAAGATCCCTTCTTCAGTTTGTGGAAAAAATGGAACGGATGATCCGGGAAGAAACGAAAAATTTCCCGGAACGTCCAATATGTGAAGGCTGTGATCAACGGACGCCGGACGGCCGGTGCGGCCGAACGGACGATTTTTCCGTTCCGCAAGACGTTCGTTTTGTTTTTTATTACAGTGATCCATTGAAGACGCCGAACCTGCCCCCGGTTAATTCTGGACCGTAAGGTAACTCCCCGGCGCAACGCTGCGCAAAAAGGGGCTCGGTTCGCCCACTTTGTAAAGCTGCAAGTAATGCATGGCCCGGGTGCAGGCGGTGTAGAACAATCTGCGCAGGCTCTCATCGCCGTAAACTTGCGCCGATGCGTTATAAATGATGACGGCGTCGAATTCGATGCCCTTGGCCAAATACGCCGGTATGACGATCACCCCTTGTTCGTATTCGGCGGAGCCGCTCTTGACGAGTTTAATTGCGTCGACGCCCTTCAACGCCTCGTAGGCGGCGGTGCCTTCCGCCAACGATTTGCAGATGACCGCGATCGTATGGTACCCCCGGTTCCGCAAGTCCTTGACTTTGGAAGCGATCGAGCGGTGCAGTTCGTCATGGTCGGCAACTTTCGTCAGCACGGGCTTTTCGCCTTCGCGCTCAAAAGGGATGATCCGTTCGCCGCCGGGCACGAGCCCGCGCGTAAATTCGACGATCGGTTTTGTGGATCTGTAGCTGCGGTTCAAGGTGATCACGTCCGTTTCATCCGGTCCGTACAAGCTGGTCAATGTTTGAAAATCGGCCGTTTCGCACGAATGGGCGAAGATCGCCTGGTTAAAGTCGCCGAGCACGGTCATCCTCGCCGAGGGAAACAAACATTTCAAATACTCGAATTGAAACGGGGAATAGTCTTGCGCTTCGTCTACAAGCACATGTTTGATCGAGACGTTCGTCTGAAAGCCTTGAATCAGATCTTGCAAGAATAAAAACGGCGTCGCATCTTCGTAAAACAGTTTGCCTTCGTCCAGCATCTTCGCCGTCAACCGGCAAATATCCTCCCACTCCTCGGGCGTTTCCCCTTCCAGCCACCATTTGATCCGCGTCGGATCGGCGAAAAGCTGTTTGTACATTCCTTTAAAGTCGATGAAACGAAGGGTCCGGATCCGCTTGCGCAACGGCTTCCACTTTTTGCGGACGATCAGTTCGCCCAGCGCTTCGATCTCGTTCTCATAATTGTCCAGCGATTTGCCTTTGGAGCGGTGTTTTTTCCGCAAATAGGTGTAAGCCTTATGGTAATCCTCGTCGCTGAGCAGCTCGATTTCTTCCTGCACCCACGGCTTGTTCCGTTCAAGTTTCTCCGCTTCATCGATTTTTTTGTTCAGCCAATCCGTCAGCTTTTCAAGCCGGTTGTGAAAGCGGAGGGAGGTGTCGCTGCTGTAAAACCTTTCCGCGATTTGTTCGGCGGTGATGATCGGTTTTCCTCTGAATCGAATATCTTTGAACAGCATGCCGGAGGATGCCAGCGACTTCCCATATGCCTTGATCGCCTCGAAAAAACGGGCCGATGCCTTGAATCGGATGCTCGCCATCCGGGTCCGCCAGGAAGGGTCATCCCTTGCGGTCAGCACATATTCCAGTTGCTCGTATGGCCCCTCGATTTGAAATTCTTTGCTGAGCCGATGGTCCAAATATTCCTGGAAGGTGACCTGTTGCATGTTTTCTTCGCCGAGTTCGGGCAACACATTGGAGACGTAGCTGTTAAACATCGAATTCGGTGAAAATAATAGGATTTGATCGGCTTTCAGCCTGTCCCGGTACTTGTAGAGTAAGTAGGCGATCCGCTGCAGGGCGGCCGACGTCTTGCCGCTGCCGGCGGGCCCTTGCACGATGAGCATCCGTCCCCGGTCATGCCGGATGATCCGGTTTTGTTCCCGTTGAATGGTGGCCACGATGTTGTGCATATGTTTGTCTGAGACTTTGCCAAGCACTTGCTTTAAAATCTCGTCTCCGATGGTGAGACTCGTATCGAACATCGATTGGATTACGCCGCCGCGGATGATATATTGCCATTTTTTCTCCAGCGTGCCGCGGACCGTGCCTCCGGGCGTGGCATATTCGGCCGGACCGGGCGCGTAATCGTAGTAGACGCTCGAGACCGGCGCTCGCCAGTCGTAGATGAGGATGTTCTCTCCGCTTGGATCCGTGAGTGTGGAGATGCCGATATAGATTTTTTCGGCGGCGGAATCCCCTTCTTCCGTGAAATCGATCCGGCCGAAATAGGGGATCTCCTGCATGCGGCGCAGCGCTTCCAGCCTCTTAAAGGCTTGTCTGTGGGTGCTTTGGCTCACGGACAGGTTCTGGGCCTGTTGCCTCAAGGCGATGATCGTCTCCAGATAATCGTCGAACGTGTCCGTATTGATCTTGACGTCATCCCAAAAATGTTTGCGGATGTTAATCACTTCTTTCCGGCGCCGGAGGGTTTCCTTTTCCAGCATGCCGATTTGCTCCGCGATGATCTCCATTACGCTGTCCAATCGTTCCTGCTCCCGCCGAAGTTCCGGATTCATATCAAGCACTCCTTTAAAAAATGATGAAAAATGGGGGTTGACGGAAAGGGATTTATGCTGTATAATTAGAATTGGTTTATTATGCTATAATTTATTACAATAATGTGTTGCTACACTAATTTATCATAGTTTCGCGATTTTATCAATGGATTGAATGCTGCCGTATGGGTCGGATGATTGCATTGCGTATGATTTTAACTTTCCAAAATTGTAAGCGAATATAAATTTCCGCGTTTTAAAATCCGGCGAATCGTATACAGGCGTATTCGCCGCGTTTTTTATGTGCGGAAGATTGTTTCTTGCGGCTTTTCCGGCTATGCCCGTGTCTTTTCGACAAAATGTTCCCCCGGTTTCCTTTCTTCCCGGTTTCCGGCCGTCTTTCCACTCTTCCGAGCCGCGGATTTCATGCCATTGGCCCCACTAATGCGCCGCCGATCCGATGAAACGGCATTCCCCTTTTTCCCGATTGCGTTCACTTTTAGATTGGTTCCGGTTTCGGCCGCGGTTTGGCCTCTGTTTTTATCTCGATTGCGTTCATTTTCGACCTTTTTTGCAAATACCTTCATGGCTCCTTCCGCGCTTTTCCTCGGACGCATTCCGCGGGCAAACGTGTCTGGCTGCCGACTGGAATTTCCGGAATCATGCTTTTCTTCGCGCAATGTACATTCTCTAAATCCTCATTTTCCGCGTTCAAGTGCAATGACATATTCGCGTCAATTGTGGGGCGGTTCGGATCTTGGCAAGCAAATCCCCTTGGGCATTTTCCCCCGAAATGCGCATTTTCATTAAATGCTAGGATTGAAGCAAAAGGATGGAACTCCTGATAAAGATGCGCACCGGGACGGAGAGATGATCCGATTTCGGTGTGTCTCCGCTTTTCTGGCGGTAGGGAATCCATACCATACGGAGGCAAAACTTCAGCGCCCCGGCATTGGGGAAATCGAAAATTTCCGCCGGACAATCCCCTGCAAAAATGGAAACGTTTTGATAGAATATGTTACAGACGGAATTTCTTGCCATTGGCGAGGGAATGACCCGATGACGAATTCTTTCGTCCGGCATTTGCCGGCATCGGGAAGATGCCGGGAACGCCGGAATTTCCGAAAAAAGTTCGGGCGCCCCGCGGCGCCCATGCGCCAAAAACAAAAAAGAGAGAGTGAAATCCGATGAACACGGTCATTAAACGGATCAATGAAAAATATAAATATTTGTCGCCGTCCCATAAGGCCATTGCCAATTTTCTGTTAAACAATCACGAGAAGATCCCCCACCTGACGGCCCGGGAACTGGCGGAACAAACGTTGAACGTGCCCAGCTCCATCATCTCCTTCTCCAAAAAACTGGGGTTTAAAGGGTTCAACGAGCTGAAATACAGTTACATGAACGATGAAAAAAACAACCAGACCGTCGACGACGAAATCGTAAAGGCCCTTATGAAAGCGGAAGAAGTGACGAAACGGAAGGAGTTCAAAGAGGCGGTACGGCTATTGCTCGAGGCCCCCAGGATCTTTATCATGGCCTTCCAAATGTCGCAAATTCCCGCCAAGGATTTTTACTTTCGCATGCGGAAAATCGAGCCTTCCAAAATGATCTTTTTTGAAACTTACGCCGACCAGTTCCGCATGGTGTCGATGATGGGGGATGATGACGTCGTATTGATCGTTTCCAACAGCGGGGAAGCGGAGGAAATTTTGGAGATTGAAAAGGAACTGAGCAAAAAGAAATGCAAACAGATCCTGGTGACCAACGGCATTAACAGTTCCTTGTCCAAATATGCCACCATCGAATTGAGCGTCGGCTGCCTGGAGGATGACCCCGTGATGTTCAAGGAAGTCCCCACGAAAGCCCGCTATGCGTTGATTTACCTCCTGGAAAAGATTTTTTTGGAAATTCTCCATATCGATTTTGAAGAAAAGCGGCAGCGGATCATCAATACCAGCAAGTTTTTTAAAGGATGACCGCCGGATGGCGCACGTCGTCTCCGATAACTTACTTTCGACCGTCGCGTCCTCTCGGTGAAAATACGTCGGCCATTACAGTTTTCGAGACGGATTTTGCCACCTTGAATTTTTTTTGAACGGATTGAGAACAAATTTTCAAATTAACTATTGTTATTGAAAATTTGTTCTCTTCCGCCATCGGGATCATCAACCTTCAATATATTTTGGACCCCGCCGTCATCATCATCGGCGGCGCCATCAGCCGCAATCAGACGTATATGGAGATGCTGGAGCGGGCGATCGATCAGGTGATGAAGAAGAGGGAAAATTATAAAGTAAGGCCGCGAATCGTTCCCGCCAGGCACAGCAACGACGCGAACCTGCTCGGGGCGGTGTATGTGATCAAGGAAAGGATAGGGTTAAAGTAAAAAACGGGGATTGGAAGCCGTGGACGAAGACGGAGGCAGCGCATTGTTGCCTCCTTTTTTTGTTGCCATCGTTATCGTCCATGTCTCTTTGTTGTTTGAAGTTTGCCGGTGATGCCGGACAGGATCTTTTCAAGAACCGCCGAAAGAAATCGCCGATTTGCTTTGGAGAAATGGCGGTGTCCCGCGAAAATTTTTTCATGCAAAGACTAATGAACTTCGTTTTTGCCGGGGAAGGCGGCAGGAACCGGGCAATGGGCGGATACACGGGTTTGACGGGGATTTTCCGCGCAGGCGAAACCCCGTCTGGTATCTTCGCTTGATTGGTTCCATCGGGCGGAGCGGAGAAATGGCGGGTATTGGGCTGCGGTTTTTGATCCTTGTGGGAATGTCCAACATCCGTCCTGTTCCTGCGGCCGGACTGTCCAATATCGGGCCGTCCGACGTTTGTCTTGTCCCGCGGCCGGATGTGATGGAACACGGACCGTCCGACAATTGCCTTGTTCCCGCAACCGGAATGCTCAACATCGGTATGGCCGAAATCTGTCCTTGTTTCTTTCTATGAATGGACGGTCCAACATCGGTCCTCGCTGGCTCCGCAATTTTTCCCACATGACCGGCATTCGTCATGCCCCCCTGAACGAAATGTCCAACATTAGGCCACGATGATTCTGCATTTTTTCCAAATGTCCAACATCCGTCCTGTTCCTGCGGCCGGACTGTCCAATATCGGTCCCCGATCGTTCCACATTTTTTCCCAAATGTTCAACATCCGGTCGGTTTTGTTCAACATTTCCGGAAGATGGTCCAACATCCTTTTTGACCGGAAAGCCGGTTTGTCCAAAATCGTGCCCGAACGGTTCAACATTTATAAAAAATTGTCCAACATCGCCTGACACTGTCCATCATGAAGAGAAATTTGTTTAACATTTGAAAGTTATTGTCCATCATGAAAAGAAATATGTCCAACATGGAAGAAAATTTGTCTATCATCGCCAAAAAAATGTCCATCATCCCCTCATTTATGTCCATCATCGGCCGGAACGTCCAAAATCGGCATTCGGAGGCATCTCCCTCGATGGGAAAACCCGGGTGATTTTGCAAAAAATCATTTGAAAAATGGAATCCGCTGCGCTAAAATAGATAGAAAATTAAAATTTGAGCAAAGATTCCGTTTGTAGTTGGAGGAAAGCACCGCGGGAGGGAATAATCGGCAAGCAGAACGGGGACGAAGCCGGTTTATCGAAAAAACATCGACATACATCAGCCAAAAGACTTCAAGGGGAAGAAAGGGGAGGACTTTCATGACGAATGAAGAGATCAAACGGCTCGTCGATGAAGTGAAGGAGGAAGTGGTCGGCTGGCGGCGCCATTTGCATGCCCATCCGGAACTTTCCTTCCAGGAGGAAAAAACCGCCCAATTCGTCTACGAAAAGCTTCAATCTTTCGGCAATCTTGAGCTTTCCCGGCCGACGAAAACGAGCGTCATGGCCCGGTTGATCGGCGAGAAACCCGGCCGGGTGGTCGCCATTCGCGCCGATATGGATGCCTTGCCGATCCAAGAGGAAAACGATTTTGAATTTGTTTCGAAAAATCCGGGAGTGATGCATGCCTGCGGGCATGACGGCCACACGGCGATGCTTTTGGGAACGGCCAAAATTTTAACCCGCCTGCGGGACCGAATCCAGGGGGAAGTCCGTTTCCTCTTCCAACATGCGGAGGAGCTGTATCCCGGCGGGGCGGAGGAAATGGTGCAGGCCGGCGTTTTGGAAGGGGTCGATGTGGTGATCGGCACCCATCTCTGGTCGCCCCTTGAACACGGAAAAATCGGCATCGTCTACGGCCCGATGATGGCTTCACCGGACAGCTTCCATTTGCGCATCCACGGAAAGGGCGGCCATGCGGGAATGCCGCACCAGACGGTGGATGCCATCGCCATCGGCGCCCAGGTGGTGACGAACCTGCAATATATCGTCTCCCGCTATGTCGATCCGATCGAACCGCTCGTCGTCTCCGTGACCCAGTTTGTGGCCGGAACGACCTTTAACGTGCTTCCGGGGACGGTGGAAATTCAGGGCACGGTGCGGGTCTTTGACGAAAAGCTGAGACAGTCGGTTCCGCAGTGGATGGAACGGATCATCAAAGGGATTACCGAGGCCCACGGGGCAACCTATGAATTTCAATATCATTACGGCTATCGCCCGGTCATTAACGATGACGAGGTGACGAAGGTGATCGAAGAAACGGCGCGGGAGGTGTTCGGCGACGAGGCGGTGGAACGGATGAAGCCGAACACGGTGGGGGAAGATTTTTCCGCCTTCCTGCACCGGGTGCCGGGGAGCTTTTTCTACGTCGGCGCCGGCAATAAGGAAAAGGGCATCATCTATCCGCATCATCATCCCCGTTTTACCATCGACGAGGATTCGCTGGAAATCGGCGTCCGGCTCTTCGTGCATGCGGCGTTGAAATTGTTGGGGCAGGCGGCGTAACAGAATGGAATTCGCCCGAAAATTACGATCGCATCGACGGGTGTCGCAACGTTCGCATGAAATCAAACGGCGTAACGAAATTTTCCCAGTTTCATTTTCCGAACGGGCAGGAAGAGGATGTTCACTTGAAACCTGAAGTCGGGCCCCGAAGGTCGGGCTGTTCGTCCATGGAAGACGGGCAAGGTGTTTATGTTCACTTAAAACCGGGGGAGGAAATGAGGATGAAAGGAATTCGTTGGCTGATTGTCGTTCCGTTCCTCGGCATGCTCGGGGGAATCCCCTTCGCCAACCGGGTGACGCCGTATGTTTTAGGGATGCCCTTCCTTCTCTTTTGGGTCGTCCTCTGGGTGGTGCTCACTTCCCTCATCCTGTGGGTGGTTTACCGCTTCGATCCGGAAGCGCGGGAGGAGGAAGGAAAATGAATGCCGCCCTTGCCGTCATCGGCGTTTTTCTTCTTTTGGCGTTCTATTTGGGCGTGCGGGCCCGCCAGGGAAAGGACATGAATTTGGAACAATGGACGGTGGCAGGGCGCGGATTCGGGGCGATCTTCGTGTTTCTCCTCATGGCGGGGGAAATTTATACGACGTTCACTTTCCTGGGGGGAAGCGGCTGGGCCTACGGCAAAGGCGGGCCGGCCTTTTACATCATTGCCTACGGCTGCCTGGCCTACGCCTTGTCCTACTGGATGCTCCCGAAAGTGTGGAAATATGCCAAAGAACACCGGTTGATGTCCCAGTCCGACTTTTTTGCCCACAAGTACAAAAGCCCGATGCTCGGGGTTCTCGTTTCCCTCGTCGGGGTTGTCGCCCTCATTCCCTATTTGGTTCTGCAATTGAAAGGTTTGGGAATTATCGTTTCCGAAGCTTCTTACGGAAAGATTTCGCCTGCCGCCGCCATTTGGCTCGGGGTATTGGCGGTCACGGTCTATGTGATGATTTCCGGCATTCACGGTTCCGCCTGGACGGCGGTCGTCAAGGATTTCATGATTTTGGCCGTGGCGGTATTTTTGGGCATATATTTGCCCGTACATTATTACGGCGGAATCCGGCCGATGTTCGAGGCGGTGGAAAAGGCGAATCCCGGATTCCTCACCTTGCCGGATCAAGGGATGAGCGTATCCTGGTTCATTTCCACCGTGCTGTTGACGGCCCTCGGCTTTTATATGTGGCCCCATACCTTCGGCTCGGTGTATTCGGCAAAAAGCGCCAACGTCTTCCGGAAAAATGCCGTCCTATTGCCGATTTATCAGCTGGTGCTGTTGTTCGTCCTTTTCGTCGGCTTCGCGGCGATTTTGCAAGTCCCGGATTTGCAGGGATCGGACGCGGATTTGGCTTTGCTGCGCCTTTCCATCGCCACCTTTGATCCCTGGTTTGTCGGGGTGATCGGAGCGGCGGGGCTGTTGACGGCCATGGTGCCTGGTTCGATGATTTTAATGACGTCGGCCACATTGTTGGCGAAGAACGTTTATCAAGTGTTCTCGCCGTCGACGACCGAGGAGCGGGTGAGGAAGCTGGCCGTTTATCTGGTTCCCGTCATCGCCCTCGTCTCTCTCTATTTCACATTCCGCGGCGGGGAGACGATCGTCGCCCTGCTCCTGATGGGTTATAATCTGGTCACCCAGCTCTTTCCGGCGCTCTTCTTCAGCTTGTTTAAAAATCAATTTGTCACAAAATACGGAGCGGCTGCGGGAATTGTGGCCGGCGTGGCGACGGTGGCCTATATTACGTTATCCGGAACGGGGGTCGGCACGTTATTCCCCGGACTGCCTCAAGCGGTCAAAGATTTGAACGTCGGGATCGTTGCTTTGGCGGTGAACTTGGTCGTCACCTTGGCGGTGAGCGCGTTTCCGCCCAAATTCTTTCATTTCGCCGGGGAAAAAAATTCGCCGGACGTAAACCTGGATGTGAAGTGAATATGGGAAGAGGGACGGTTCCCGAAGATGAAAGCAGAACAGGCATGGTCCGGGTGAAAGGGAGGAGGGGGGAACCCCGGCCTGCCGCGGGAATGGCTCGCCCGGATGGTGCCGCAAGAAGAGGCAGGCGGCCAAGAGGGGAAAGGGGAAGACCTGCCCGGCGGTCCGTCATTGGCCGCCGGGCTTTCCGGCTGGGCGATGGAGAAAAGGCATGGGACACGCAGAGACTCTTTCATGTTTTTGTGTTTCTGTCGGATTCAACATGGTTCAATGCGCCATGGCAAGGGCGCTGCCCATAAAGTGAATGGGTTCTTCTCCGCGGAACGAAACCTTTTTGGATCCGGGAAGAGCGAAAGCCGCCGGAAAAATCGGTCTCACCTTTCATCGCCCGTCGGTTTTTATTGATCGTTGACCGCCCCTTCGAGCGCCCGGGGCGAATTTTTCAGCAATAAAGGATATTTCCGGTTCAGATATGCCTTGATCGCCTCCATTTCCTGCTCCGACGGGACGGCGCCGGCCGGAGGAAGCGAATCTTTGGAAAATCCCTCCGATGACAAATAGGCTTTCAGAACTTCGCCGATCTTTGATAAGGCGGCTTCTTTTCAATCATATTTGCCGTTTTCGGCAAAAGAAACGTTCTCGAAGGAAATATGCAAGATTTTATACGGTTTCCTGTTCTCCGTTTCGTCAACGAGTTGCATCATGAGCAGCGTTTGATTGGCGAGTTCCGGTTTTTCCATGACCCCATTTTTTATTTTGCTGATGGGAATTTCCACGATTTTTTCTTCCGCGACACACAAATACTTTGTCCGTTCTCCCATTCTCTTTGCCCCTTTTCACGCCGTTTTTTTGCAAACGGACTGCATAACAAAAAACTTTTCCAAAAAACGGGCGTTTTCCTGCATTGCCATTTTCTAATTCCGAAAATCGTTGAATATGGGCCGTCATTCGGCGGATAGGGCGAGTGCTGAAAAATTTGCAGGCGAGAAAACGGTACGCGTGCGTATTGGATGGGCTGAACAGCAAGGCAGTCACAGGTCGGCGGGTCTGCCGTAACCCTCCTATGCCGATCATTTGCAAAACTTCGGGGTTGATCTTGCCCGGGGGCGTGCGCCTTCAGGCGGAGGCGCCCCCAAGGCCCCGTTCAAAAAGTCCGCTCGGTGGAAGCCGGAGACCGCCCGCTTTTTCCCGACGGAACCCTGAAACTTTTGACAGAGGCCGCCCCGGTGTCTTTCCATGAATCGTGCAAAAGTTTCCGTTGACAAACGGAAAAAATCCGGTCTTACAATAAAACCCGTTCATCGTACAATAGAATTGGCAGCAACGTGCCGAACCGGGAAACCGGCGGTTCGCAACGGGGGCGTATTTGGCTTCAGAGGAATTTGCCGTCCCATGGGTCTGTGGCTGTTTGAGAGGCAGGACGCGATGCCGGAGATTCGGGATGCTGCCGGAGATTCGGGATGCGGGAATGGATTCGCCGAAAGAGGCGAGAACGGATTTCATCGCTTTATCACGGTCATTCGATGGCGGCGGCTTAGTTGCGGATCCGGAGAAGCGGAGGGCTTCAGGAAAAAATTTTGCCGCGTCCGCGGCGGTCAAGGGAGAAAGTCACAGGCTGGCGGATTGCATGAAACCGAAGCTGTAACCGTTATCATATCGGATGGCATGGAAGCCGTTCGCCGGCCGAAAGGCGGCAGGGCTTCGTTTCTCGGTCCCGGGACGGACAGGGTTTCCCGTGGATCGCCGCAAACGGAAGCGCTCCATGATCGCCCCTGTGGCCCATGTTTTCGGCTCTGCGTAAACGGCAACCAACCGGCGACTGCCGGGTCAAGGACGATCCTGTAAAATTGTGGAACCGGCGTTTTCGGCAAAAGAAGGAAAATTTTGCCTGGCTGAAGAAAAAGTATATGGATCCATTTGTGGCGGCATTCGCTCCGAATCTCCGCCCAAAATTGAAGCGAATGAAGGGGGCCGTCTGCGGCAGGGGAGCGTTCATCCATGCCAGGGACGATGGCCTTCCGGCCGGATCAAGCCGGACGGCCTCCAATGACCGGGGGCGGCTTTGAACCAGGCCGATGCTTCCGCCGGATCAAGCCGGACGGCCGCTTTCTGGGATCGGTTTCGTAGGAAGCCCGGGATAATCCCCTTTCGGCCGGAAAAACAAGCGGGCGCCGGGGCCGTTTCCGGCGTTTTCACTCCGGTTCTTTTCATGGCGCCCGCCGTCAGAGACAGCGCTTTCACCTGTTTCTTCGCCCGTAACCTTTGCAGCAGATCATTCGGGCGCGCAGTTATTGAATTTGCGGTTCGCAAAAATTTGCACCGGGCGGCAAGTCCGCCTTTTATTGAAAAAGATGCATTCGAAAAGGAGGAGACTGACATGGCAAAAAAAGGACTGCCTGAAAATTTTTTGTGGGGAGGGGCCGTTTCCGCCCACCAGCTGGAAGGCGGCTGGGATAAGGGAGGAAAAGGGATCAGCATCGCCGATGTGATGACCGCGGGAAGGCACGGGGTGCCGCGGAAAATCACGGACGGCGTCCAGGAAGGCTATTATTATCCGAACCATGAAGCCATCGATTTTTATTCCCGTTATAAGGAAGATATCAAATTGTTCGCGGAAATGGGATTCAAATGCTTCCGCACCTCCATCGCCTGGACGAGGATTTTTCCCAACGGCGACGAGGACCGGCCCAATGAGGAAGGCTTGAAATTTTACGACGATTTGTTCGATGAATTGCTGAAATACAACATCGAACCGGTCATCACCCTTTCCCATTTTGAAATGCCCTATCATCTCGTGAAACATTACGGCGGCTTCAGGAACCGGAAATTGATCGATTTCTTTGTCAAATACGCGGAAACGGTGATGAAGCGGTATAAGGATAAGGTCAAATATTGGATGACCTTTAATGAGATCAATAATCAGGCCGATGCGGACAATGATTTCTGCGTCTTCACCAACTCGGGGATCCTTTTTAAGGAAGGGGAAAACCGGGAAGAAACCATGTTCCAGGCAGCCGTCCATGAATTGATCGCCAGCGCGAAAGTGGTGAAGCTGGGCCATGAAATCAATCCGGATTTTCAAATCGGCTGCATGCTGGCCTTTGTTCCGCTCTACCCCTATTCCTGCGATCCGGACGATGTGATGAAATCGGTAGAAGCCATGCGGAAGCGCTGGTTCTTCGGCGATGTCCACGTCCGCGGCGAAATTCCCGCCTATGCGAAAGCCTACTGGGAAAATAAAGGGTACCGGATCGAATACACCCCGGAAGACGAGGCGATTTTAAAGGAAGGAACGGTGGATTACATCGGTTTCAGCTATTACACTTCCGCCGTCGTCGCCGGAAAGAATGAGGACGGAAGCCCGGCCGAAGAGGGCTACGGCCGCCTGGTCCCCAATCCGCATTTGAAAGCGAACGATTGGGGCTGGCAAATCGACCCGGTGGGCATCCGCTATGCGCTGAACGTGCTGTATGAACGGTATCAAAAACCGTTGTTCATCGTTGAAAACGGCCTTGGGGCGAGAGACAAGGTGGAAGAAGACGGCTCGATCCAAGACGACTACCGGATCGCCTATTTAAGGGAGCATATTAAGGAAATGAAAAAGGCGGTGGAATTGGACGGGGTGGATCTGATCGGATACACGCCGTGGGGCTGCATCGATTTGGTAAGCGCGGGCACCGGGGAAATGGAAAAACGGTACGGGTTTATTTATGTGGACAAGGATAATGAAGGAAAGGGAACGCTGGAAAGAAGGAAGAAAAAATCTTTCTACTGGTATAAACGGGTCATTGAAACGAACGGCGAAGAACTGTGACGACAAGGATGTTGCCCGATCGCCATCTATCATCCATTGAAACGAACGGCGAAGGACGGTGACCTTTAATCGGAAAGGAAAAGGGAGATGCGCTTCCGTTTTCGCCTCCCTTTTCTTTCTGCCGGCAAGCATTTTCCCGGGGCATCGGCCGACCGGAAAAAGTTCCTTTGAAAAAATGCCACAAAATTCATATGGCGGATGGCGCCGCTTGGGAAGGGAATCCAGTTTCAGCGGCGGGAAAGAGGGGGAATGCCACGCGCGATCCCTGGAAGAGGGCGAGCCCCCCTCTATCATTGCCTGAACTCGGAGGTCTTCCTTACGGCGTCCCATCCCGGTTCGACGGGAGGCCCCGCTATCATTGCCGCGTACCGTAGGGGAACCCGGTTTTATCGGCCGGGAAGTCTTTGAAACCGTAGGGGTTTTAAGGGAAAATCCGGGGACGGGGAAGAGCTTTGCCTGCTCGGCATTCAGTTCTTCGATTGGTCTTAAGGGAATATCCGGGGACGCGGGAGGCCGGCGGGCGCCCGGCCCGTTGTCCGGTCGGCATAAACCTGCGAAGGATGCGGGAAGTTTTTTCCCTTTTCAATGGAAAAAGCGGTCACGTCCTCGCGTTTGTGCAAAATCTTTTGGCACTTCTCTTGGACAAATGTGGCACTTCATCGGCCAAGTTCTCATGTTTGCGTGAAATCCCGCTCCCCGCCCCGGGAACACAGCCTTCCGGAAATGGAACCGCTTTGCGCCCGCTTCTTTTTACAGCAATTTTTTGGACTTCATCGAAAAAGCGGGGCAAACGGATGCCGGCATGGCCCGGTTGTTCAAATCCATACATCCGGTTGAAAGGAATGGACCGCGTGGCAGAGATCAAAATGGAAACGATATTTGAAATGATCCTCCATGGCGGCAACGGAAAAAGCCATGCCATGGAAGCGATCGAATTGGCGAAGGAAGGAAAGTTCGAAGAGGCTGAGGCGAAACTGAAGGAAGCGGATGAGGCGTTAAACCAAGCCCATCATCTGCAGACTTCCTTGATCACGGATGAAGTGAACGGCAACCCGTCCACCGTTTCCCTGCTGATGGTCCATGCCCAGGATCATTTGATGACCGCCATGACCATGAAAGATTTGGCCAAACAATTCGTGGATTTATATAAATTGCTCCAAACGAAAGGGACCGATCAAAAAAACGGCGAATGAACCCGGGTCTTCCCCGGTTTTCTTTCCTTGATAAGAGAATTTAACGCGTTTCTTTCCGATTTCGCGACAGAGGGCCGGTGCAAGCGACGGCGGGCGGACTCGGCAGACCGAATCCGGTTCTTCCGGATCCGGAGATGCCTAAGCGGCGGAGCGGAGGCTCCGGTTGGCTCTCCGCCGGAATAACGCATTTCCGCCGGGAGAAACGGGAGCGTCCGCAAGCTGCGTTTTTTGGTCTCGTCCATGGATGCGGGAAGAGGAGCGCACGTGATTTTCGGCGCCATTCAAGGATGCGGGGCAGAACCGATAGAACGAAAGGATTTTCGGTTCATCGGCCGGAGAGCCGTGCGAACGCCTTCAAATGGCACCCCGCCGGATGGGGAGAAAGGCGGCATCCGCGCCCCGACGAACGCTGTTTAATAAATGAATGTTTCCGCTTGGGCATTTACTTTGTTGCCGATGGCAACCCTTGCCAGGAGACCGACGGAAGATCTTGTCCGGATATTCCTTTTTTGCAGCGGCTGCATCTTGCTCCAAGCGGGAAGATCCCGCTTAGGAATCAACCGTACTGCAGTGAGCGCTTATCGACTTCAATGAGAACCGCGTTGAATTGCCTTAGGAATCCATCATGTTGCAGTGAGCGCTTATCGACTTCAATGAGAACCGCATTGAATTGCCTTAGGAATCCACCATGCTGCAGTGAGCGCTTATCGACTTTAATGGGGACCGGCTTGGATTGCCTTTAGGAATCCACCATGTTGCAGTGAGCGCTTATCGACTTTAATGAGGACCGCGTTGCATTGCCTTTAGGAATCCACCATGTTGCAGTGAGCGCTTATCGACTTTAATGAGGACCGCGTTGCATTGCCTTTAGGAATCCACCATGTTGCAGTGAGCGCTTATCGACTTCAATGAGAACCGCGTTGAATTGCCTTAGGAATCCACCATGTTGCAGTGAGCGCCTTTTTTATAGCGGGCGGGGCGAATCGGGACGAAAAGGTGGGGAGGACGGAATGAAGAAATTTATCGTTTTTGACGTGGGAGGTACGAAAGTAAAGCATGGATTGATCGGGGAGGACGGAAGGTTTTTGGAAAAATCCGCCTACCCGACGGAAAGGGAGGACCTTGACCGGTTTGTGGCCGATATGGTCGAGGCGATCCGCCGCTACCGGGATGCGCATGCCGTGGAAGGGATCGCCATCAGCCTTCCGGGCTATATCAATATTGATACCGGCTACTCCGAAAAGGCCGGGGCGGTCACCGCCTTGCATAAAAAGAATTTGAAGGAGATATTGGAGGAACGGGTCCATCTTCCCGTGGAAATCGAAAATGACGGCAACTGTGCCGCCATCGCCGAAAAGGTGAGCGGGAACGCGCAGGATTGCGACGATTTTATTTGCATGACCATCGGCACCGGGATCGGCGGCGGGATTTATTTGAACGGGGATATTTACCGCGGCCGCCGGTTCATGGCCGGGGAATACGGCATGATGATCACCTATTTGGACGGCGGGACGATGCGGAATATGCATGAAACCTCCGGCACGGCCAGTTTGGTCTTCCAATACCGGCAGCTGAAAAATCTTCAGGAACCCGTGGAAGGGGAAAAAATCTTTGCGGAGGCGAAAACCGACCCCGACGTCAAGGCCCTCCTCGACCGGTGGATCGGCCATATCGCCAGGGGCGTGTACAACCTTGTCGTCACGCTGAATCCGGAAAAAATGCTGATCGGCGGCGGGGTCAGCGCCCAGCCCTATTTGATCGAAGAAATCAACCGGCAGCTGGAAGGGTACGAGTTCTGGGAGGATTTTAAAATCCCCGTCGTCCCCTGCAAATACCGGAATGACGCCGGCATGCTCGGCGCTTTCTATCATTTTCAAAAGATGCGAAGGAAAAGGCTAGCGGAAAGGTAATATGATCTTTCAACCTCTAGAGCAGGCGGATGTCGGTAAAATCCGCGGTTTTGCTCCTCTGCTTTGGAGGATATTTTTTCCCGACTTTTACAGTTGTG
>SPLK01000169.1_pt1 | contig 25573 bp, 24 predicted proteins | sample 2456111 | NCBI WGS metagenome assembly SPLK01 (sample SAMN11156906, study PRJNA527647) | hot springs metagenome | biome: Geothermal region; feature: Hot spring; material: tree branch in hot spring; isolation source: hot spring sediment rich in lignocellulosic material ... | reverse complement strand
CGCCTCCACGCCCTGAAGTACGCCGGCCTCCCCGTGGAGCTCGGGGTGCGCCGGGCCCACCGGGCCCTGGTGCGGGCCGGGCTGCGGGATAAGGTGGAGATCTGGGCCGACGGGGGCCTGAAGACGGCCTACGATGTCCTACGCATGGTCCTCCTGGGGGCGGACCGGGTGGGCATGGCCACCATGGCCATGGTGGCCATCGGGTGCACCATCTGCCGGGGGTGCCAGCTGGACACCTGCCACGTGGGCATCACCACCCAGATTGAGAGCGTGGAGGAGGCCTTAGCCCACGGCCTCAAGCGCTTCGTCCCCCAGGACCTGGACCGGGCGGTGGAAGCCCTCACCCGCTTCTTCCAGGCCAAGGGGGAGGCCCTAAGGGAGCTGGTGGCCGCCTTGGGGGCCCGTTCCTTAAGGGAGATCCGGGGCCGCTCCGACCTCCTCTACCAGCGGGACCACCTGGAGGAGATGGACCTCTCCTACCTCCTCCTCCCCGTGGAGGAGCCGGACTGGCTCAAGGACACCTCCGCCCACCTCCTGCGGAAGCCCCTGAACCAGCTCACCCGCACGATCACCGAGGTGGTCATGGGGGCCTACGGCGAGGGCGGGCGGCGCCTGGTCTTCCAGGAAGGCCCCGTGAACTCCACCGACCGGGCCCTGGGGGCCCACCTGGCGGGGGAGATCGCCCGGAGGCGGCTCTACGGTAAGGGCTTTGACGCGGAGGTGGAGCTCCGCTTTGACGCGGGAAGCATCGCGGGCAACGGCCTCGCCGCCTTCAACGTGGAGGGGATGAAGGTGGTGGTGGAGGGCGGGGCCCAGGACGGGGTGGCCAAGAGCGCCTTCGGGGGGGTGGTGGCCGTGCTCAAGGGCCGGAACCCCTACGGGGCCTACGTGGACGGGTCGGTGGGCAAGAGCTTCGCCTACGGGGCCATCGGGGGCCTGCTCATCGTGGAGGGGATGGCGGATAGCCGCTTCTGCATCCGCCTTTCGGGGGCCGACGTGATCCTGGGCGGGGAGCCCGAGCGGCCCCTCAGGGACGACCTGGGCAACCTGGCCGCCCGGGCCCAGGCCAAGGGCTTCGCCTTTGAGTACATGACCCGGGGGCGGGCCCTGGTCCTGGGGGACCCCGGGCCCTGGATCTGCTCGGGGATGACGGGGGGCCGGGTCTACCTGCGCCACTGGCCGGAGATGGGCCTCACGGAGGAGGCCATGCGCAGGCGGCTGGCCAAGGGGGCCAAGGTGGCGGTGAAGCCCCTGGACGCCCGGGGGGTGGAGGACGTGAAGGAGCTCCTTTCCGCCTACATCCGGGTCCTCCTCGAGGCCAAGCGGGAGGAGAAGGCGAGGCGCCTGGAGGCCCTCCTCCAGGACCCCGCCCAGCACTTCCGCATGGTGGAGCCTGTGAACCAGCAGGTGGAGCAGGGGGTGAGCACGGAGTAACCTCCCCCTCCCCGGGGGCTCCCCTTCTTTACCCTTTACCTGGTACATTTGTCCCATGGACCCCGGGGCCCTCCTGGACCTCCTCAAGCGCCGCACCGGGTTTCTCCCGGCCCATGCGGAGCTTCTTAGGGAGCTTGGCGGCCTCATGACCCCCCTGGCCCCGGAGGTGGCCCTGGCCTTCTACGACTACCTGGGCCGGGACGGGGAGCTCGCCGCCATCCTCCACGCGGTGCCGGGGCGGGTGGAGCGGCTCTATGGGACCTTCGCCCGCTGGTACGGGGGGCTTTTCAGCGGGGTCTACGACCGGGCCTACGCGGAAGGCCGCCGCCGCATCGGGCTGGTGCACGCCAGGCTCGGCATCGGCCCCCGGGCCATGATCCCCGCCATGGGCCTGGTGCAGGAGCTCTCCTTGGAGCACCTGCGTTCCGCCCTAAGGGGCCCCGAGGTCTTCCCCGCGGTGGAGGCCTTTGAGAAGATCATCGCCATAGAGGTGGCCCTCATCGAGGAGAGCTACCTCGAGGCCCTCTCCACCGGCCTAAGCCTTGGCCACCGGGACCTGGACAAGGCCCTGGTGGCGGGCGCGGCGGAGCTCCTCGCCGGGGCTTGACACTCAAGCTCTTTGAGTGTCAAAATGCCCCATAGGAGGGAAGGGTATGCCGGTCTACGTGTACAAGGGCTTGGAAACGGGCAACTACTACGAGTTTGAGCAGGGCTTCCACGACGAACCCCTGAAGGCCCACCCCGAGACCGGGGAGCCCTTGAAGCGGGTCATCACCGCCCCCGCCATCATCTTCAAGGGGTCGGGCTGGCACATCAAGGACTACGCCAAGAAAAGCGAGGGCAAGTCCGAAAGCGGGGAGAGCGGGGAGAAGAAGGAGTAACCGGCCCCGCCCCGGCCATGGCCCTATGATGGGGCCATGGTCAATCTTTTAGCCCTGGCGCTCCTGGGTTTAGGGGTGGCCCTGGCCCTCCGCCCGGAAAGGCGGACCCTGGCCCTTCCCCTTGTGGTCCTGGGGGGGGTGGCCCTCCTGCTCGCCAACAGCCTGGTCCTGGTGCCCGCGGGGCACGTGGGGGTGGTCTTCAACGTCTTCCGGGGGGTGCAGCCCCGGCCCCTGGGGGAGGGGGTCCACCTGGTCCTGCCCCTGGTGCAGCAGGTCATCCTCTACGATGCCCGGGTGAAGGAGGTGACCCTCTCCGCCCCCCACGAGGGGGAGCGTCGGGTGGACACCTCCATCCGGGCCCGTTCCAAAGAGGGGCTGGAGATCGGGGTGGACGTCACCGTCCAGTACCGCGTCTTGGCCGCGGAGGCGGCCCGCCTCCACCAGGAGGTGGGGCCGGGGTACCTGGAAACCCTCCTGATCCCCCAGATCCGTTCCAAGGTGCGCGATGCGGTGGGGCAGTTCGGGGCCGCGGAGCTCATCAGCACCCAGCGCACCGCTTTGGAAACCGCGGTCATCGCGGGCCTCGAGGCCACCCTGCAGGCCTACCACATCGAGCTGGTCTCGGTCCTCCTGCGGGAGATCCGCATCCCCGAGGCGGTGGCCAAGGTCATAGAGGAGAAGCAGACCGCCGAGCAGCAGGTCCAGATCGAGATCAACCGCCGCAAGCAGGCGGAGATCGCCGCCGAACGGCGCATCATAGAGGCCCGGGCCGAGCGGGACGCCGCGGTGCTCCGGGCGGAGGGGGAGGCCCGGGCCATTGAGCTCCGGGGCCGGGCCCTGAAGGCCGCCCCGGAGGTGGTCCAGCTCACCTTCGCCGAGAAGCTGGCCCCCGGGGTGCAGACGGTCTTCGTCCCCAGCACGGGGAACTTCCTCCTGGACCTGAGGGGGCTCGGCGCCCAGGGGCGTTAGGGGAGAACCCGGTCCCCAGGGCGGGGCTCAAAGACCCCGGCGCGCACCTCCAAGATCCCCCGGTAGGCGGTGTCGGGCGCCACGCTTTCCCCCGGGGCCAGGCGGGCCACCCGGAGCACCCGCCCTTCCCCGTCCAGAAAGGCCACCACCACGGGAAACCGGTACCCCTCCGCGCTGAAGGGGGCGTCCGTGGCCTCGGGGAAGAGGTAGAGGAGGGCCTCGAGGTCCTCACGCCTGAGGCCCAGGCCAAGCCGCCAGGCCTCGGGGGTGCGGGCCAGCCGGGCTTTGAGGGTGAAGGTCTTCCCCTCCCGCTCCACCACCACCCCCTGGGGGGGCGGGGGGGTGCGCAGGCGGCCCGCCGCCAGGAAGTACCCCAGGAAGGAGAGCACGAAGAGGAAGAGGAGAAAGGCGAACCCGATGAGCCGGAGCATGAGGGCCCTCACGGCCTGGGCCAGAACCGGAGGGCCTCCCCCCCCACCCGGTCCCCGGGCCGCACCCCCCGGCGGGCGAACCAGCCCCGGTTCACCTCCAAGGCCCCCTGGTAGACCACGCCGGGGTAGTAGACGGGGCAGGGGTCGGCCCGGCAGGGCTCCATGTCCAGGATGCGGAGGATCACCCCCTGGCGGTCAAAGAAGGCGATGGAAAGGGGGATGAGGGTGTTCTTCATCCAGAAGCCCCCCGCGCTGGGGGCGGGGAAGAGGAAGACCATGCCCTCGTCCTCCCCCAGGGCCTTGCGGAACATGAGCCCCTGGGCCTGGCGCTCGGGGGTGTCCGCCACCTCCACCTTCAGGAGGTGGCGCTTCCCCCCGCTTTCCACGTAGAGGGTGCTCTTGGGGAAGGTGAGGCCCTGGGCCAGGGCCAGGAGGAGAAGCCAGGCTAGGGCGAAACCTCGGGCCATAGGGCCATTATGGCACTGCGGATGGCCGCCTGGACTTCCTCCTTATCCTTCCTGGCATCCAGGACCAAAAAGCGTTCGGGCTCCCTCCTCGCAAGCTCCAGGTACCCTTCCCGCACCCGGGCGAAGAAGGAAAGGTCCCGGCCCTCAATCCCGTCCCGCACCCCTTTGCGCCGTAGGGCCTCCTCCGGGGGGAGGTCCAGGAGGACGGTGAGGTGGGGTCTAAGCCCCCCTGTGGCCCCTTCCGCCACCTGGAGAAGCCAGGGGAGGGGAAGCCCCAGGCCAAAGCCCTGGTAGGCCAGGCTGGAGTCCAAATAGCGGTCGGAGACCACAAAAGCCCCCTCCTCAAGGGCCGGGCGGATGACCCTCCTCACGTGCTCCGCCCGGTCCGCGGAGAAGAGGAGGTACTCGGCCTCGGGGGAAAGCGCCCCTTTTAGGAGAAGGCCCCGCACCTCGGGAATCCCCCCGCCGGGCTCCCGGGTGAGGAGAACCCTAAGGCCCTTCTCCCCAAGCCACCGGGCGAGGAGCTCCGCCTGGGTGGTCTTGCCGGAGCCGTCCAGGCCCTCAAAGGTGAGGAAGCGGCCCTTCATAGCCCCGTGGGGTGGTCCAGGAAGACCCAGGGGAGGCCGAAGCGGGCCTCGAGGTGGCGGGCCAAGGCCTTCACCCCGAAGGTCTCCGTATCGTAGTGGCCGGCGTAGATCACGTTCCTCCCCCGCTCAAAGGTCTCGTGGAAGAGGCTGTGCTTGGGCTCCCCCGTGACGAAAAGGTCGGTGTCCACCTTTTCCAAAAGCCCGGCCGCCCCCCCGGAGACGATGGTCACCGTCTCCACCCACTCCCCTCCCCCCTGGTGCACCAGAGGCTGCATCCCCGTAAGCTGGCCCAGCATGTCCGCCACCCGCACCAAGGGGGTGGGCACGGGAAAGCGCCCCTTCACCCCCACATCAAAGGGGGTGAGGTCCAAGAGGCCCAGGGCGCGGGCGATCTCCCAGTTGTTCCCCACCTCGGGGTGGGCGTCCAGGGGGAGGTGGGCGGCGTAGAGGCTGATCCCTCCCTGGAAGAGAACCTCCAGGCGGCGCTTGTGGTGGCCGGTGATGGGGAAGGGCTTGCCCCAAAAGAGCCCGTGGTGGACGATGAGGAAGTCCACCCCGGCCTCGAGGGCCTTCTCAAAAAGGGCCAGCCCCGCGTCCACCGCCGCCCCTACTTTTTGCACCTCCCGCTTCCCCTCCACCTGCAGGCCGTTTAGGGAGAGGTCCTGGAACTCGCGGATCCTCAGGTACTCGTCCAAATAGGCCACCAGCTCGTCCCGGTCCATGGGCCCTAGCTTACCCCGGAGGAAGACCCCCCGCGCCGTGACCGGACGGTCAGTATCATGGGGGCATGGAACCCGAAGTCCTCTTTCGCCTCCGCTTCCTCTCCGACCTCACCCCCGGCCCCGAGGGCCTGCCCCTTTTCGTCCTCACGGAGATCCAGGAAGGGACCCCACCCCGCTACCTCCCCCGCCTGGCCCTGTGGGACGGAAGCCTTCGCCTCCTCACCCAGGAGGAGGCCCGGAAGCCCCGCTACGCCCACCCCTACGTCTACTTCCTGCGAAAGGTGGAGGAGCGCCCCGAGCTTTTCCGCCTGGACTTAAGGGGCGGGGAAGCGGAGCGGCTCACCCGCACGGGCGGGGTGCTGGACTACTTTCTGGGGCCCAAGGGGGAGGTGGCCTACCTGGCCCTGAAGGAGGCCAAGGGAAAGGACCTCCCCCGGGTCTACGAGACCTGGCCCTTCAAGTTTGACGGGCGGGGCCTCCTGCCCGAGGGCGGGGCGGGGCTTTACCTCCTGGGGCAGGAGGAACCCCTCCTGGAGCGTCACCCCTACCCCAAGGAAGCCGTCTTCGCTCCCGAAGGGCTTTACCTGGTCATGCCCGAGGACAAGGTGGCCCAGGCGGAGTGGCGGGATAGCCTCTTTCTCCTCCGGGAAGGGGGGCTGGAAAAGGTCTACGGGGGCTTTGGACCCATCCAGGGCCTCACCTGGAGCCCCGAGGGCCTCTTCTTCCTGGGCCACGCCTTTGAACGGGGGGGCGGGACGGAGGCCCGGCTCTACCACCTGAAGGGGGCCGAGGCCCGGGTCCTCTTTGAGGGAAGTCTCCTCAACTCCCTGAACTCCGACCTCCGCTACGGCAACGCCTTCCAGGGGCCCTTCTGGGGGGAGGACGGGGTCTATTTGGTGCGCACGGAGAGGGGGGAGGCCCGGCTTTACCGGGTGGACCTGGAGGGGAGGGCGGAGGCCCTCACGGAAGGGGGGAGCGTTCTCGCCTTCGCCAAAACGGAAAAGGGGCTTTTCCTCCTCAAGGAGGACTTCGCCCAGCCCGCCCGCCTCGAGGGCCCCCTGGGGGTCTTTGACCCGAACGCCGGGCTTCTTTCCCTTAAGGAGCCCATCCGCACCGTCTGGCGGAGCCCCGAAGGCCACGAGGTGGAGGGCTGGGTCCTCCTCCCCGAGGGGGAGGGCCCCCACCCCCTCATCCTCTACATCCACGGGGGGCCCCACACCGCCTTTGGGGCCGCCCCCATGCTGGAGCTCCAGCTCTTTAGGGCCCTAGGCTACGCCGTGGCCTTCTCCAACCCCCGGGGCTCCACGGGCTACGGCCAGGCCTTCGCCCTCCTGGAGGGGGAGTGGGGAGAGCGGGACGAGCGGGACCTCCTGGGCTTTCTGGACCACGTCCTGGCCCACTTCCCCGTGGACCCCAGCCGGGTGGGGGTAGCCGGGGGGAGCTACGGGGGGTACATGACCAACTGGCTCACCGCGCGCCACCCGGAGCGCTTCCGGGCGGCGGTCACCGACCGGAGCATCTGCAACTGGCTCAGCTTTTTCGGGGCCAGCGACATCGGCCCCCGCTTCAGCTGGTGGGAGCTCTTCGCCAAGCCCTGGGAACGGCCGGAGGTGCTCTGGGAAAAGAGCCCCCTGAAGTACGTCCAGGGGGTGAAGACCCCCACCCTGGTGGTCCACTCGGAGGGGGACCACCGCTGCCCCATAGACCAGGGGGAGACCTGGTACACCGCCCTCTTCCACCTGGGGGTGAAGACCCGCTTCTTTAGGGTGCCGGAGGAGGGGCACGAGCTTTCCCGCTCCGGTCGGCCCGACCGGCGGGTGGCCCGGCTCAGGGCCTATCTGGACTGGTGGCGGGAAAACCTCTGAAATACCCCGGGAAAGGGGCTCGGCGCCCCTCGGCCCAGCCCGCGGTAGGCCCCCAAAGGAAAAAGGCCCCCAAAGGGCCCTTTTTGGCGGAGGGGGCGGGATTCGAACCCGCGAGGCCCCTTGCGGGGCCTACCGGTTTTCGAGACCGGCCCGTTCAACCGCTCCGGCACCCCTCCGGGCGCGGAAGAAGTCCTCTAAGAGTTTAGCACAGGCCCGGGCCCTCACCCCCCCCCTAAACCCCTCCCCCACCCCGAAGCGGGTGAGGGCCCCCTCCTTCAGGTTCTCCGCCCCGTAGAGCACCTCCACCCCGGCCTCCTTCAGGGCGTGGGCGCACATGAGGCAGGGCTCGAGGGTCACATAAAGCCGCCCACCCCGGGCCTCCTTCCCCAGGGTGCGGAGGAGGAGCATCTCCGCGTGGGCCGTGGGGTCCTTTAGGGCCTCCACCCGGTTGTGGGCCCGGTGGACCTCCCCCCCTAAGAGGAGCACCGCCCCCACGGGCACCTCCCCTTCCGCCCTGGCCTTTTCCGCCTCCTCCAGGGCCAGGTCCATGAGGCGCACCTCTTCCCGGGGATAAAGGCCGTACACCGCCTCCACCCGCCCCTCCCCCCGCACGGGCCAAAGGGATTTAAGCTCCTTGGGCACGCCCTCTTCCGCCAAATAGTCCAGAAGGCGCTTCCTCCCGTAGGGCCTCTCCAGATAGTCCCCGGGCCTTGGGCGGCGGAAGCCCGGGGGAAGGGGCGGAAGGAAGCCCTCGGGAAAGAGGAAAAGGGTTCCCCCCTTGGCCCGGGCCCGGAAGCCCCCGGGCAAGGTGGTGGCCTTCCCCCCCAAAGCCCCCTCCAGGTCGGCGATGAGCCGGGCCTCGGGGCGAAGGTCCAAAGCCTCCAGGATCTGCCTCAAGGCCCGGCGGCGAAGGGCAGGGGGGGCCAGGCGGAGGGGCGGGATGCGGTAGGCGAGGAGGCCCTTGAAGAGGCCGTGGAAGCGGGCGTCGGGGACGAGGCGCCTTTTGGCCTCCTCCTCTAAAAGGGCGTCCTCCTCCTCCCGCACCCCCACGAAGCGGGCCAAGGCGGCCTTGGCCCCGGGGAAGCGGGCCTCCAGGAGGGGAAAGACCCGGTGGCGGAGGTAATTCCGGTCCAGGGCCAGGTCCCGGTTGGTGGGGTCCTCCCGCCAGGCCTCCCCGAGGGCCTCCAGGTAGGCCCTGAGCTCCAGACGGCTAAAGGGGAGGAGGGGCCTTACCACAAGCCCCTCCTTCTCCCGGATGCCAAGCCCCCGGGCCGTGCCCTGGAGGAGCTTAAGGAGAAGGGTTTCCGCCTGGTCGTCCAGGGTGTGGGCGGTGAGGATGGCCCCCGCCCCCACCTCCTTGGCCACGCGGTGGAGGAAAGCGTAGCGGACCTTACGGGCCAGGGCCTCGAGGTTCTCCCCCCGGGCCTCGGCGAGCCGCCCCACCTCCACCCGCTCCCAAAGGAAGGGAAAGCCGAGCCTCCCCGCCAGGGCCTCCACAAAGCGGCGGTCCTCCTCGGAATCGGGCCTCAAGGCATGGTCCAGGTGGGCCACCACCCCCTTTCGCCCCGCGGCCTTCACCAGGTGGGCCAGGGCCACGGAGTCCCCACCCCCCGAGACCGCCAGGACCAGGGGGTCCTTTGGGGCAAGCCGCTGGAGGCGGGCCGCAAAGCGCTCGGGGAGGCTTCCCCCTTCCATGCCCTCACTTTACGGGGGGTTGCCCTGGTAGGGGCGGTGGGACTTGAACCCACGACCTGCGGCTTATAAGGCCGCCGCTCTCACCGGGCTGAGCTACGCCCCCCCGCAAACCCCTCCCTCCGGCCAGGGACATACCCTAGGCCGAAAGAAGGGGTATTCGTTTACCCGGCATGCCCCCAGGATAAGGGGGATGGTCTTGTGGAGGCAAGGGGTGTCCTGAGTCCCCCTGGGGACCCACCGGTACTTGCCAAGCCCTAGTTAGGGTCAAACGAAAACCCCGGGGAACCTGACCCCGGGATTTTCGCGTCCCTGATTGGTGGCGGTGGTGGGACTCGAACCCACGACACCACGATTATGAGTCGTGTGCTCTGACCACCTGAGCTACACCGCCGGGCTTGGGACCCAAAGACGCCCGCCCCTACCGGGCACTCCCCATCTTAGGGAAGGCCCTTCGCCCCGTCAAGGCTTAAAGCCGATGAACTCCATGAAGTCCGGAAGGGTGTCCTGGGCAAAGGTCTGCAAGAAGACCTTCACCGCTTCCCGGCTCACCCCGCCGGTGAGGTCCAGGTCGGACTCCACCCAGGCCGCGCTCTCCTCGTCCAGATAGGCCCGGCTCAGGAGGGCCTCCCCGTTCCAGAGGTTGAGGTCCTCCAAGGCCGGGGGTTCCTCCAGGGTAAACCCCGCGGCCAGGAGGAGCACCCCGCAGGAGCTCCCTTGGCAGTACTCCAGGCTCAGCCAGACCTTGTCCAGCCCCGCCATCTCCAGACGGAAGCGGCCGGGCTCCGTACGTTCATAGGGGATCCCCGCCTCTTTCAAGAGAGCGGCCACCTCCGCCTCGGTTACCCCCTTCACCACACCCTGGGCTAAGGCCAGGGGGGCGAGGGCCAATAGGAAAAGAAGAATCCTCACGGTGCTCCTTTCCCCCTCACCCTAGCCCCAACCCTCCCCGAAGTCAATGCCAAAGGGACACACGGCCCCCCCAGGAGGGGTATGCTAGGGCCGGAGGTAAGGCTATGGCCTACACGCGTATCCAGATCCCGGCGGAGGGCGAACGGATCCGGATCCAGGACGGGAAGCTTGTGGTGCCCGACCAGCCCATCATCGGCTTCATCGAGGGGGACGGCACCGGTCCCGACATCTGGAGAGCGGCCAAGCCCGTCCTAGACGCGGCGGTAGAGAAGGCCTACGGAAGTAGGCGCCGCATCGTCTGGGTGGAGCTTTACGCGGGGGAAAAGGCCAACCAGGTCTACGGGGAGCCCATCTGGCTCCCCGAGGAAACCCTGGAGTTCATCCGGGAGTACCTGGTGGCCATCAAGGGCCCCCTGACCACCCCGGTGGGCGGGGGCATCCGCAGCATCAACGTGGCCCTGAGGCAGGAGCTGGACCTCTACGCCTGCGTGCGCCCCGTGCGCTGGTTCAAGGGAGTGCCGAGCCCGGTGAAGCACCCGGAGCTGGTGAACATGGTCATCTTCCGGGAAAACACCGAGGACATCTACGCGGGGATTGAGTGGCCCGCGGGGAGCGAGGAGGTGAAAAAGGTCCTGGACTTCCTCAAGCGGGAGTTCCCCAAGGCCTACGCCAAGATCCGCTTCCCCGAGACCTCGGGGCTCGGCCTAAAGCCCGTCTCCCGGGAGGGGACGGAACGGCTGGTGGCCGCGGCCATAGACTACGCCATCAAGGAGGACCTGCCCAGCGTCACCCTGGTGCACAAGGGCAACATCATGAAGTTCACGGAAGGGGCCTTCCGGGAGTGGGGCTACGCCCTAGCCCGGGAGCGCTACGGGGCGGTGCCCTTAGACGGCGGGCCCTGGCACGTGCTGAAAAACCCCCGCACCGGCCGGGAGATCGTCATCAAGGACATGATCGCCGACAACTTCCTGCAGCAGATCCTCCTCCGCCCCGACGAGTACTCGGTCATCGCCACCCTGAACCTCAACGGGGACTACATCTCCGACGCCCTGGCCGCCCAGGTGGGGGGGATCGGCATCGCCCCCGGGGCCAACATCAACTACCTCACGGGGCACGCGGTCTTTGAGGCCACCCACGGGACCGCCCCCAAGTACGCGGGCCAGGACAAGGTGAACCCCTCCAGCGTGATCCTCTCGGGGGAGATGATGCTCCGCTACCTGGGCTGGAACGAGGCCGCGGACCTCATCATCCAGGCCATGGAGCGCACCATCGCCAAGGGCCTGGTGACCTACGATTTCCACCGCCTCCTGCAGGCGGAAGGGAAGCCCGCCACCCTGCTCCGCACAAGCGAGTTCGGCCGGGCGCTGATTGAGCACATGGACTAAACGGGGGCGAAGCGGGCCTCGAGGGCGGGAAGGTCCGCCTCCAGGAAGCGGAGGCGGACCTCCGCGTCTAGGGGAAGGGGAGCGGGCAGGGCCACCTGGGCGGTGAGGCCGAGCTCAGGGAGGAGGAAGACCCCCTGCCCGCCCCTTCGCTCCACCAAGACCCCTGGGCCTTCGTAGCCCTTTTCCTGGAGGTAGTGGAGGGTCCAGTGGAGCTTGCTCTTCCGTTCGGCCTCCCGCACCAGGTCGGCCACCGCCTCCGCCGCCCCCACCCGCTCCAGGATCTCCCCCTGGGCGAGGGGCCTTTCCCCCTTGAGCCAGGCCCGAAGCTGCTGGTGGGCCACCAGGTCCAGGTAACGCCTTAAGGGGCTCGTCACCTGGGCGTAGAGGGGAAGGCCAAGGCCCTTGTGGGGGGCGGGCACCGCCTTGAGCTGGGCCCGTTTCAGGGCCTTCCGCTGCTCCCAAAGGGCGCTTAGGCCCTCCCCCTCCACCCGCCTTGCAGGGGCCTCCTGGGTGGCGAAGGGGAAGGGAAGCCCCTCCCTTAGGGCCAAATGGGCCGCGGCGTAGCCCGCAAGGAGCATGGCCTCCCGCACCCAGATCCGGCTCTCGTAGGGGGGCAGGGGGAGAACCTGGATGGCCTCCCCCTCCACCCGCACCTTTACCTCGGGCAGGGCAAGCTCCACCGCCCCCTGGGCCAGGCGCCGCCTCCGAAAGGCCTCCGAAAGGGCCTTCAGGGCCTCCAAGCCCTCCGCCTCCAGGGCCTCCCGGTAGGTGAGGCGCTGGACCCGCACCCAGCTCGGGTAGACCCTTTCCTCCAGAAGCTCCCCCTCCTCGGAAACGAGAAGCTCAAAGGTGAGGGCGGGAGAGGTCTCCTGCAGACCTAAGCCGAGGGCCTGGGTCACCCCCTCGGGGAGCATGGGCACCGTCCCCTCCGGGAGGTAGAGGTTGGCCCCCCGGCGGCGGGCCTCCTCGTCCAGGGGGCTACCCGGGGCCACCAGGGCGGCCACGTCCGCCACGTGCACATAAAGCCGGAACCCCTCCCCCACCCTTTCCGCCCAAACCGCGTCGTCCGGGTCCTGGCTCCCCTCGTCGTCGATGGCGAAGGCGGGGAGGTGGGTGAGGTCGGCCCGCTCCTCCTCGGGCAAGGGGGGGACGGGGAGGCCTGGGGGGCTTAGGGGAAGGCCGAGCCGCCTCGGGTGGGGGTTTTCCCGCCGCCAGACCCCCAGGCGGAGGAGGAGGCCGTGGGCGGCCTCGGGGGCCTCGGCAAGGCCCAGGGCGCGGAGGACGGGGCTTTCCTTCCTCTCCCCTAAAGCGAAAGCCTCCACCTCCTGGAGGAGGGGGCGGTCCTCCGGCAAAGGGGTGCCCTTTCTAAGCCGCTCCACCCCTTCCCGGAAGGCCCGCTCCCGGGCCTCCTTTTCCTCCCGCGCCCGGAGGAGGGCGGCAACCTCCTCCTCCGTGCGGGCCCTCACCCCCTCCCCTTCCAGGACGAAGCGCTCCCCCCTTTGGGCCAGGAGGTAGGCCCCGTAGGCCGCCTCGGGGGTGTAGGCCCCGTAGACGAGCTCGGCGAGTTCCCTTAGGGAAACCCGCTCCCCCTTTAGGAGCTCCCAGGCCGCCTCCTCCTCCCCTTCCGGGACCCTTAGGTCCAGGCTCGCGGGCCCCGGGTGGAGGAGGAGGACGTCCTTGGGGCGCACCTTCACCCGCTCCCCCGTGGGGAGGAGGAGCTCCAGCCGCCCCTCCTTCTCCCAGGCCAGGGCGGGTTTTTGGCGGTAGATGACCAGCGCGGCGTTCATGGTCGCTTCCCTTGTTGGGCCGGGACCTTCCCGGAAAAAGGCGCCACCCCCCAGTATACTGGGCGCCGTGGAATGGGACCTTTCCGACCTCTACGGAGGCCCCGAGGACCCGAGGCTGGGGGAGGACCTCGAGGCCGCCTTGGCCCTCGCCGGGGAGCTTGACCCCAAGGACCTGGAAGACCCTCTTCGGGCGGAAGCCCTCTTCCGCCGCTACGAGGAGGCCCTGGAGAAGGCCTACAAGCCCCTGAACTACGCAAGCCTCTACTTCGCCACCCGCACCCAGGACCCCACGGCCAAGGCCCTTTTGGACCGGGTGCGGAGCCGCTACACCGAGGTGCGTAACCGCCTCGTCCCCCTGGAGGTGGCCTTAAGGAAGCTTCCCGAGGAGGCCTTCCGGCGCCTTGTGGAATACGAGGGCCTTTCCGACCTCCGCCACTTCCTGGAAAGGCAGCGGGCCTACGCCCCCCACACCCTTTCGGAGCGGGAGGAGGAGCTTTTGAACCTGAAAGGCCTCGTGGGGCGCTCCGCCTGGAGCCAGTTCTACACGGAGTACACGGGCCGCTTCCGCTTCCTGGTGGGGGGGAAGGAGCGCACGGAGATGGAGGTGCGGGCCCTGAGGCGGGACCCCGACCCCGCCCTCCGGCGGGAGGCCCACCGGGCCCTTTATGGGAAGCTCCTGGAGGAGGCCCCCACCCTGGCCTCCGTGTTCAACGCGGTCTACCTGGACTACCTCCAGGACCTGCGCCTTAGGGGCTACCGCCACCCTCTGGAGCCCGTGGCCCTCAGGGACGAGGTGGAGGTGAAGGACATCGAGGCTCTCCTGGAGGCCACGGAGGCCCACTATCCCCTGGTGGAGCGCTACTACCTCTGGAAGGCGAAGCGCCTAGGGCAGGCGAAGACCCCGAGCGAGGACCTCCTCGCCCCCCTTGGGGAGAAGCCCAAGGTGCCCTTTGAGGAGGCGAGGGCGCTGGTCCTCGAGGCCTTCCGCCGCTTCAGCCCCGAGATGGCGGCCATCGCGGAGCGCTTCTTTGAGGGGCGCTGGATTGACGTCTACCCCCGGCCGGGCAAGCGGGGCGGGGCCTTCTGCAGCGGGGGGCTCCCCTCCACCCACCCCTACGTCCTGCTGAACCACACGGACGATCTGGACAGCGCCCACACCCTGGCCCACGAGCTCGGGCACGGGGTGCACTTCTACCTGGCGAGGAAGCAGCGCCTCCTGAACTTCGGGGCCTCCACCCCCCTCGCGGAGACGGCCAGCGTCTTCGCGGAGATCCTCCTGGACGACCTCCTTCTGGAAAGGCTTCCTGAGGAGGAACGGACCCTCCTCCTCGCCGAGCGGGTGGAGGACGCCATCGGCACCCTCTTCCGCCAGGTGATGTACACCTTCTTTGAGCGGAAAAGCCTCGAGGCCCGGAAAGAGGCCGCCCTGGCCCCCGAGGAGTTCCACCGCCTCTGGCAGGAGGAGCAGGCCAGGCTCTACGGGGCGGGCGTGGCCTGGACGGAGCTGGATCGCTCGGCCTGGGCGGGCATTCCCCACTTCGTCCACTACCGCTTCTACACCTACAGCTACGCCCTGGGCTACCTGGTGGTCCTGGCCCTCTACGGGCGCTACCGGGAGGAGGGGGCGGCCTTCGTGCCCAAGTACCTAAAGGTCCTGGAGGCGGGGGAAAGCCTGGGGCCCAAGGAGATCCTGGCCCAGGCGGGGGTGGAGCTCGGCTCGGAGGCCTTCTTCCGCTACGGCTTTGGGGTCCTGGAGGCTTGGCTTAAGGCCCTGCCCTAGGCGAGAATAAGGGGATGGACCTCGTCTACCGGCCAGGGCGCTACCCCTTCCTCACCGCGGGCCTCCCGGGGGTGGGGGGGGCCATCCGGGCTATCCCGGAGGACTTCCAGGTGGAGGAGATCCCCGCCTACCGCCCCAGCGGGGAGGGGGAGCACCTCTACCTCTTCCTGGAGAAGGAAGGGCGCACCACCCGGGAGGTCTTTGAGTTCCTCCGGGACGAGCTAGGGGTGCCGGAAAAGGAGATCGGGGTGGCGGGGCTTAAGGACAAGCGCGCCCGCACCCGGCAGTGGTTCTCCATCCCAAGGAAGTACGAGGACGCCCTCTGCCTCCTGGAGAACCTAAAGGGGGTGCGCCTTTTGGAGGCCGGCCTCCACACCAACAAGCTCCGGACGGGCCACCTTAAGGGGAACCGCTTCCGGATCCTCATCCGAAACGCGGAAGGGGGAAGGGAAAGGGCCGAGGCCATCCTGAGGGTCCTAGAGGCCCAGGGCCTTCCCAACTACTACGGCCCCCAGCGCTTCGGCCTTGGGGGGCTGAACCCCCTAAAGGGGTACGAGCTGGTGAAGAAGGGCAAGGGGCGGGGAAGCCCCTGGCTCAAGCGCTTCCTGGTGGGAAGCCTCCAAAGCCTCCTCTTCAACGACTGGGTGGCCTTGAGGATGGAACGGGGGCTTTACGCCACGGTGATCCCCGGGGACTGGGCCAAGAAGCACGCCACCGGGGGGGAGTTCCTGGTGGAGGACCCCAAGGAGGCGGAGCGGGCCTTAAGGCTGGAGATCAGCGCCACCGGGCCCCTTTTCGGCAAGAAGTACCCCGAGGCCCAAGGGGAGGCCCGGGCCCTGGAGGACGAGGTTCTAGCCCGCTACGACCTCCGCCGGGAGGAGTTCAGCGCCCGCCGGGGGGCTAGGCGGCCCATAAGGGTGCCCCTTCAGGACTGGCGGGTGGAGGAGGCCCCTGAGGGGCTTTGGCTCTCCTTCTCCCTCCCCAAGGGGAGCTACGCCACGAGCCTCCTAAGGGAGGTGATGAAGGTGGAGGTGGACGCCCCAGAAGGGGAGGAGGAAGGCCAGGAGGGGTAAGGAAAAACACCCCCCGCAGGGCCTGGCCTGCGGGGGCCTTTCCGTCTGCCTTAGAAGCGGTAGCCCAGCTTCAGGTGGCCCGCCGGCTTATCCCCAAGGAGGCCGAAGTCCGCCCCCAGGAAGAGGGGGGCCCCCACCAGGGCCTTCAGGTGGTACTCCGCGTCCAGGCGGAGGTAGAGCTTGGGGTCCCAAAACTTGGGGAAGCCCACGCCGATCCCCGCCCCCGCCCTCAACTCTTCAGCGAAGGGGTAGTGGTAGCGGAAGAGGAAGGCCCCGCTCGCCTCGCCCGCCGCGGTGAAGCCCAGGTCCAAGGCCGGGCGGACCTCCCCCACGGGGGGCTGGAAGAGGAGGCAGTGCCAGGAGAGCTCCACCCCGAACCCCTGGCTCCCCCCCATGAGGGCCACGGAGGGCTTGAGGCCTTCCAGGGAAACCTGGGCCGAGGCCAGACCGAAAAACACGCCAAGCGTCAACAGAAGCTTACGCATACCCCACCTCCCTAGGGCATTCTAACCTTTTTCGCAAAGATTTGACAAGGCCGTTATCAGGTCTTCTTCCGCGGGACAAACGGCGAACCCCCGGGCCTCGAGGAAAGGCCCCACCAGAAGCCCCACCCCCCGGAGGAGAAAAGGAGGGTTCCCCAGGTTCAGCATCACCGCGAAGGCGGCGGCGTACTCCGCAAGCTCCTCCGGGGCCATGGAAGGCCCACCGGTGCGGCCATAGCCCGGCAGGTCGGGAAGGTAAAAGGCAAAGCCCTCCGGCAGGCGCTCCGGCCAGCGCCCCGCCTCCTCGGCCAAGAGGACCACCGGCCGGCCCCGCCCCACCCGGTCAAAGACCAGGTTCAGGCCGTAAAGGTGGAGGTAGCCGGTGCGCCTCATAGGGCAAGCCCCCCCGGCAGGGGCCTAAACCCCTCCCCCAGGAGGAAGTCCCCCACCCAGGAGGCCACCTCCTCCGGGGCCTCCCAGGGGACCAGGTGCCCCGCCCCCTCCACCGCGAAGAAGAGGGCCTCCCCCTTGGCCCAGTCCGCGGCCTCCCGGCCGTAGGGGGGCGGGGTGAAGGCGTCCAGGGCCCCCTGGACCACGAGAAGCCGGGCCTCCGTCCCCCGGAGCCAGCGCCGCTCGTCCCCTAGGGCCGAAAGGCGCTCCAGCCAGGCCCTCACCTTCCCCTCCGAAAGCCCTTCGCGCCAGGCGGAAAAGATCTCCTCGCTTCCTGCGGTGCGGGGGCCGAAGAAGAGGGCCCGGCCCACGGTGGCGAAGCCCTCCACGCCCCCCCTTTCCAAACCGAAGCGGAGGGCCTGGAGCCGGGCCTCCAGGAAGGCGTCCCTCCGGAGGATGGGGGAAAGGAGGACGAGGCTTCTCACCCCCCCCTGGAAGGCCACCCGCAAGGCCTCTAAGGCCCCCTCCCCGAAGGCCAGGAGGTGGAGGCCCGGCTCCGAGGGAAGGTCCAGGAAAAGGTCCAGCCCCGAAGGGGGGGAGAGGAGGCCTGGGAAAAGGCGGAGCTCGCCCACGCCCCCTTTATACTCCAGGGCATGGAATCCCTGGCCTTCTTGGAGCGGGAAACCCTGGACCGCACCCTGGGGGTGCGCTACCTGAAGCTGGAGAAGGAGGAGGTCATCGCCGAACTGGAGGTCACCCCCAGGGTCCACCAGCCCTTCGGCTTCCTCCACGGCGGGGCCACGGTGGCCCTGGCGGAGAGCGTGGCCAGCGTGGGGGGCTTTCTGAACGCCCCCGAGGGGCACGCGGCCTTCGGGCTGGAGATCAACTGCAACCACATCCGCAAGAAGCAGGCCGGGACCATCCGCGCCGTGGGCCGCCCCCTCCACCTGGGGCGCACCACCCAGGTGTGGGAGGTGAAGGTCTACGACGAGGAGGGCCGGCTGATGGCCGCAAGCCGGTGCACCCTGGCGGTGGTGCCCTTAGAAAGGCAGGCTTAAGCGTCCGCGCCCTCCTTTGCCTACAATCGGGGAAGGATGAGGCCGGAAGCCCTTCCCCCCCTCCCCGAAACCCCCGGGGTCTACCTCTGGAAGCGGGGGGAGGAGGTGCTTTATGTGGGGAAGGCCAAGAACCTCAGGGCCCGGGTGCGGAGCTACTTCCACGCGGAAGGGAAGGCCCGGCGCATCGCCGAGGAGGCCACCCTCCTGGAGTTCATCGCCACCCGGGACGAGGTGGAGGCGCTCCTCCTCGAGGCCAACCTCATCAAGGCCCACCGCCCCCCCTTCAACGTCCTCCTCAAGGACGACAAGCACTACCCCTTCCTGAAGCTCACCAACGAGCCCTTCCCCACCCTTCTCGTGGTGCGGCGGGTGGAGCCCGACGGGGCCAAGTACTACGGGCCCTTCCCCGAAGCCGGGGCCCTGAGGCGGATCAAGGCCCTTATAGACCGGCTCTTCCCCCTTCGGAAGAACTCCGGCTACCCCATGAAAAGGCGCCGCCACCCCTGCCTGAACCACAGCATGGGCCGCTGCCTGGCCCCTTGCGCCGGGCTTGCGGACCCCGAGGCCTACCGGGAGGTGGTGCGCCAGGTGGAGGCGGTCCTGGAGGGGCGGGTGGAGTGGGTCCTGGCGGAGCTCGAGGCCAAGATGCGCGAGGCCGCAAGGGCCCTCCACTTTGAGCGGGCGGCGGAGATCCGGGACCAGATGGAGGCCCTGAAGGCCTTCTTCTCCACGAACCAGCAGGCCTTTGACCCTGAGCTTGGGGACCTGGACTTCTTGGGCTTCGCCCGGGCGGGGGCCTTGGCGGTGGTGCAGCTTTACCAGGTGCGCTCGGGGCGGATCCTGGGGCGCATCAGCCGGGTGGTGGAGAAGGAGGAGGCCTCGGACGAGGAGATCCTCTGGGCCTTCCTGCGGGGGCACTACCTCGAGGCCTCCCCCCTCCCCCCCCTGGTCCTCCTCCCCTTCCCCGTGGAGGAGAAAGAGGCCCTGGAAGCGCTCTTAAGGCGGCGGGCCGGGCGGAGGGTGGAGGTGCGCATACCCCAAAGGGGGGAGAAGAAGCGCCTTTTAGAGCTTGCGGAGCGAAACGCCCGCCTAGCCCTGGAAACGGAGCTCAAGGCCCTGGAGAAGCGGGGGGACCACCCCGCCCTGAAGGCCCTCCAGGAGATCCTGGGCCTCGCCCGAAGGCCCTTCCGCATAGAGGGGTACGACATCAGCCACCTCCAGGGCCAGGCCCGGGTGGCCTCCATCGCGGTCTTTGAGGGGGGCAGGCCCAAGAAGGCGGAGTACCGTAGGATGCGCCTTAAGGCGGGGAACGACGACTACGAGGCCCTGGAGGAGGCGGTCTACCGGCGGTTTACGGGAAGCCTCAAGGAGATGCCCCTGCCGGACCTCCTCCTGATAGACGGCGGCCTGGGCCAGGTGCGGGCCGCAAGGAAGGGGCTGGAGCGGGCGGGGCTCAACCTCCCCCTGGTGGGCCTCGCCAAGCGGGAGGAGGCCCTGGTCCTGGAGGACGGGCGCACCCTGCACCTCCCCCTCACCCACCCCGCCTTAGCCCTTCTCATCCACCTCCGGGACGAGGCCCACCAAAACGGCCTCCGCTACCACCAAAAGAAGCGGGAGGAGGCGGTCTTCCGCTTCCTGGAGGGGATCCCGGGCCTCGGCCCCGCGCGGAAAAAGCTCCTTCTGGAGCGCTACGGGGGGCTTTCCGCCCTAAGGGAAGCCCCCCTGGAGGAGCTCGCCCGGCTTCCAGGGATGAACCTCAAGGTGGCCCAGGCCCTAAAGGAGGCCCTTAAGGAAGCCGGACCCGCACCGGCTTAAGGCGCATCTCCCGGGTGCCGTCCCCCAGTTGGCCGAAGCGGTTGTCCCCCCAAGCGAAGAGGCCGCCGTCCCGGAGAAGGGCCAGGCTGTGGGCGTCCCCCGCCCCCACAGCCACCACCCCTTCCAGGCCCTCCACGGGCCTAGGCTCGAGGCGGCCCTCCTGGGTCCCGTCCCCCAGCTGGCCCATCTCGTTCTCCCCCAGGGCGTACACCCGGCCGTCCTCCCCAAGGACAAGGAGGTGGGCCCGGCCCGCGGCCAGGGCCACCGCCTTGGGCAGGCCCTCCAAGGGGCGGAAGGTGGCGCTGTCCAGCCCCGCGACCAGGACCCGCCCGTCCCTTAGGAGGACCGCGCTAAAGGTGCCCCCGCCCACGGCGGCCGCCACCCCCGCCAGGACTTTGGCTGGCCTTAGGAGGGACTCCACCGTACCCGTGCCCAGCTGGCCCGAGAGGTTGCTACCCCAAACGTAGAGGTCCCCGTTTTCCGCCACCGCCAGGCTGTGGAAGTACCCCGCGGCCACCTGGCGGATGGGGGGCAGGCCCTCCACGGGGGCGAGGGCGTTCCGGCGGCGGCGCGTGCCGTCCCCAAGCTGGCCCTCCTCGTTGCTCCCCGCGGCGTACACCCGGCCGTCTTGGGCTAGGAGAAGGGTATGGGTATAGCCTGCGGCCAGGCCCCTGGCCCTAAGGGGAAGCTCCACCGGCCGCCCCTTGGAGGCGAAGGTGCCGTCCCCAAGCTGACCGGCCTCCCCTGCCCCGAAAGCGCGCACCCGCCCATCGGGAAGGAGGACCAGGCTGTGGAGGTTGCCCGCGGCCACCCCGAGGACGCCTTCCAAGACCCTCACCGGCCGGGTGCGGTTGAGGAAAGAACCGTCCCCCACCTGCCCGTCGTAGTTCCAGCCCCAAGCCCAAAGGACCCCCTGGACCACCGCTAGGCTGTGGCCCTGCCCGCCCGCGAGAAGGCCCTGGGCCAGGGCAGGGCCCATAAAAAGGAGGAAAAACCACCGCTTCATAGGGCCTCCATCTTACCCCTAGGGAAGGCAAAGGGCGCGGTATGATGACCGGGATGGTGCGCCGCGCCCTGGAAGACGCCGTACAGACCGCCCTCAAGACCCTAGGCCTGGACCTCAGGCTCAAGGTGGCCAAGGCCCCCAAGGACAAGCCGGGGGACTACGGGGTCCCCCTCTTCGCCCTGGCCAAGGAGCTTAAGAAACCCCCCCAGGCCATCGCCGAGGAGCTAAAGGGCCGGATGGAGCTTCCCCCCTTCGTGGAGGAGGCCATCCCCGTGGGGGGGTATCTGAACTTCAGGATCCGCACGGAGGCCCTTTTGGAGGAGGCCCTAAGGCCCAAAACGCCCTTCCCGGAAAGGGAGGGCCTGGTCCTCCTGGAGCACACCTCCGTAAACCCCAACAAGGAGCTCCACGTGGGGCACCTGAGGAACATCGTGTTGGGGGACAGCCTGGCCCGGATCCTGCGCTTTGCCGGCCGGAAGGTCCTGGTCCTGAACTACATTGACGACACCGGCCGCCAGGCGGCGGAAACCCTCTTCGCCCTCCGGCACTACGGCCTCACCTGGGACGGGAAGGAGAAGTACGACCACTTCGCGGGCCGGGCCTACGTGCGCCTCCACCAGGACCCCGACTACCCCAGGCTCCAGGAGGGCATAGAGGAGGTCCTCCACGCCCTGGAGCGGGGGGAGCTGCGGGGGGAGGTGAACCGCATCCTCCTGGCCCAGCTCGCCACCATGCGGGCCCTAAACGCCCACTACGACCTTCTGGTCTGGGAAAGCGACATCGTGCGCGCCGGGCTTTTGGAAAAGGCCCTGGGGCTTCTGGAAAAGAGCCCCCACGTCTTCCGGCCCGAGGAGGGGAAGTACGCGGGGGCCCTGGTCATGGACGCGAGCCCCTTCATCCCCGGCCTCGAGGACCCCTACTTCGTCCTGGTGCGCTCCGGCGGGGCCGCCACCTACTACGCCAAGGACATCGCCTTCCAGTTCTGGAAGATGGGCCTTTTGGAGGGCCTCCGCTTCCGCCCCTACGAGAACCCCTTCTACCCCGACCTAAGGACCAGCGCCCCCGAGGGCGAGCCCTACACCCCGAGGGCCCAGGAGACCATCAACGTGATCGACGTGCGCCAGAGCCACCCCCAGGCCCTGGTGCGGGCGGCCCTGGCCCTGGTGGGGCGGGAGGACCTGGCCAGGGGAGCCTTCCACCTGGCCTACGAGACCGTGCTCCTGGAAGGGCGGCAGATGTCGGGGCGGAAAGGGCTTGCGGTGAGCGTGGACGAGGTCTTGGAAGAGGCGAAGCGGCGGGCCCTTAAGGTGATTGAGGAGAAGAACCCGGACCACCCGGAAAAGGAAAAGGCGGCGGGAGAAGTGGCCCTGGGGGCCATCCGCTTCGCCATGGCCAAGACCGAGCCCAGAAAGCAGATTGACTTCCGCCTGGACGAGGCCCTTTCCTTTGACGGGGACACCGGGCCCTACGTGCAGTACGCCCACGCCCGGGCCCACGCCATCCTGAGGAAAGCGGGGAGCTGGGGCCGGCCCCACCTCGCCAAGGCCACCCCCTACGAGCGGGCCCTGGCCCTGGCCCTTCTGGACTTTGAAGAGGCGGCCTTGGAGAGCGCGGAGGAGAAGACCCCCCACATCCTCGCCCAGTACCTCCTAGACCTCGCCGCGGCGTGGAACGCCTACTACAACGCCAAGGAGGGGGGCAGGCCCGCTACAGCGGTGCTCACCGCGGAGGAGGGCCTGAGGGAGCTCCGCCTGGCCCTGGTGGAAAGCCTGCAGAAGACCCTGTCCACGGGGCTTGGGCTTCTCGGCATCCCCGCCCCCGAGGTGATGTAGGTGCCCCGGTACACTGGGGAAAGGGGAGGCGCCGTGCGGTTCCTAAGCCTAACCTTCGCGCTTTTGCTCTTCGCCCTGGCCCAGCGCCTGGTAGCCCCCGAGGAGGTGGCGAGGAGCGGGGTCATCGGGAAAGCCCTGCCCGCGGTGGTGCGGGTCCAGGGCACCCCCCTCGCCCCGGGGGAGGAAGGGGTGGTGGGGACGGGGTTCTTCGTGAGCCCCATCCGGGTGGTGACCAACTACCACGTGGTCCGGGACCTCACCGACCTCACCGTGCGGCTTTCCGACGGGCGCACCTACCCCGCGGAGCGCTTCGCCGTGGACCCGGGGATCGACATCGCCCTCCTCACCGTGCGGGGGGTGCAGGCCCCCAGGGTCCTCACCCTCACCAAAACCCCCGCCCGCAGCCTGCCCCTGGGGATGGGGGTGGTGCTGGTGGGCTTCCCCTACGGGCAGGGGCCTTTGGCCTCCTACGGCATCCTCTCCGGGGTGGGGCCCTTGGAGGTGCCCACCCCCGACCCCAGCGTGGGGGCGGAGGTGGGGGAGTACCTCTTCACGGATGCCCCCCTCACGGTGGGGAACTCGGGAAGCCCCCTCCTGAGCCTCCAGGGGGAGGTCATCGGGGTGGTGGCGGACGTGATCGGGGGCCCCGCGGGGGTGGGGGGGATCGGGGTGGCCGTGCCGGGGGAGCTGGTGGCCCAGAGCATCCAGGACCTCGAGCGCTTCGGCATCCCCCAAAGGGGGTGGCTGGGGGCGAGCCTGGTCTCCCTGGACGAGCTTCCCCCGGTGCTCCTCAGGGCCGTGGGCCTCACCACCGTCCAGGGGGCCATGGTGGACAAGGTGGAGCCGGGCTCCCCCGCGGCCCGGGCCGGGCTTAGGGGGGCCCAGCGGGACGCCCAGGGGCGGCTTCTGGCCCTGGGGGACGTGATCCTGGCGGTGGAGGGCCAGGCGGTAAAGGACAAGGCCGACGTGGTGCGCCTCCTGGCCCGCCACCGCCCGGGGGACCGGGTGCGCCTGCAGCTTTGGCGGGAGGGCCGGAGGCTGGAGGTCACCCTCACCATGGTGGCCCGGCCCAGGAGGTGAGGGGTGTACCTGGCGGTGGAAGGCCCCATCGGGGTGGGCAAGACCACCCTGGCCAAGGCCCTGGCGGAGGCCCTGGGGTTAGAGCCCCTTCTGGAGGTGGTGGAGGAAAACCCCTTCCTGCCCCTCTTCTACCAGGACCGGGCCCGCTACGCCTTCAAGACCCAGGTCTTCTTCCTCCTCTCCCGCTACCGGCAGCTTTTGCCCCTGGCCCAGCGGCGGCTTTTCGGGGGGGTGGTGGCGGACTACCTCTTTGACAAGGACGCCCTCTTCGCCAGCCTCACCCTCGAGGGCCCCGAGTGGGACCTCTACCAGGACCTCTACCGGGAGCTCGCCCTAAGGCTCCCCCCGCCCGACCTCACCCTGTACCTGCGGGCCCCGGTGCCCGTCCTCCTGGAACGCATCGCCCGCCGGGGGCGGCCCTTTGAGCGGGGCATGGACCCCGGCTACCTGGAGGCCCTCCTCCAGGCCTACGACCGCCACTTCGCCCGCTACCCCCACCCCCTTCTGGTCCTGGAGGCGGAGGGGCTGGACTACCGGCCCGGGGGGAAGGACCTAGAGCGGGTGGTGGGGCTGGTGCGGGAGAGGCTTGCCCTCTAGGAGGCCCTATGTACCTGGCGGTGGCCGGAAACATCGGAAGCGGCAAGACCTCCCTCACCGCCCTTCTGGCGGAGGCCTTCGGCCTAAGGCCGGTCTACGAGGCGGTGAGCGAGAACCCCTATCTGGAGGACTTCTACCGGGACATGGGGCGGTACGCCTTCCACTCCCAGGTCTTCTTCCTGGCCCACCGCCTGCGCCAGCACCGAGAGGAGGTGCAGGAGGGGAAGGTGGTGCAGGACCGCACCGTCCACGAGGACGCCCTGGTCTTCGCCCAGCACCTCCACCGCCTGGGCCACCTCTCGGAGCGGGACTGGCGGACCTACCTGGAGCTCTACCGGAGCGTGGCCCCAACCCTCCGCCCCCCCGACCTCCTGGTCTACATCCGGGCGGGCCTCCCCACCCTGAAGCGCCGCATCGCCAAGCGGGGCCGCCCCTTTGAGAAGGCCCTATCCGAGGCCTACCTCCAGGGGCTAAACGCGCTGTACGAGGAGTTCGTGGCCTCCTGGCGGCTTTCGCCGGTGTACGTGGTGGAGGGGGACCGGGTGGACTTCGTGGAGGACGAAGCGGCCCAGAGGGCACTTCTGGAAGAGATCCGGAGGCGGCTATGACCCTCAAGGAGCTCTTCGCCCCCTTCGGCCTAGAGGCCCCGCCCCTCCCCGTGCGGGGGCTTACCCTGGACTCGAGGCAGGTGGAGGAAGGCTACGTCTTCGTGGCCGTCCCTGGGGTGCCCCTGCCCCACCGGAAGCCCCTGGACGGGCACGACTTCATAGAAGAGGCCCTCCGCCGGGGGGCCATCGCCGTGGTGGGGGAAAGGCCCCTCGCCCTCCCCGTCCCCTACCTCCGGGTGGAGGATGGCCGCAAGGCCCTGGCGGCGCTTTCCGCCCGCTTTCATGGCCACCCGGAGCGGGCCCTTCCCCTCCTCGGGGTCACGGGGTCCAAGGGGAAGAGCACCACCTCGGCCCTCCTCCACCACCTCCTGGAACGGGGGGGCATCCCTTCCGCCCTCCTCTCCACCGTGGGCCTCCGCCTGGGGGAAGAGGAGCGAGCCCCCATCGGCCACTTCACCACCCCCGAGGCCCCCGAGGTCTACGGCTTCCTGCGGGAGGCCCTGGACCGGGGGCTGAAGGCGGCCGTGCTGGAGGTCTCCAGCCACGCCCTGGCCTTGAAGCGGGTGGAGGGGCTTTCCTACCGGGTGGGGGTCTTCGTGAGCTTCTACCCCGACGACCACCTGGACCTCCACGGCACCCCGGAGGCCTACTTCCGGGCCAAGGCCCTTCTGGTGGAGCGCTCGGAGCTCGCCGTGCTGAACGCCAGGCTCCCCCACCTGG
>SPLK01000168.1_pt1 | contig 25642 bp, 25 predicted proteins | sample 2456111 | NCBI WGS metagenome assembly SPLK01 (sample SAMN11156906, study PRJNA527647) | hot springs metagenome | biome: Geothermal region; feature: Hot spring; material: tree branch in hot spring; isolation source: hot spring sediment rich in lignocellulosic material ... | reverse complement strand
GACGACCTTTTGAGACAGCCTCTTTTTTCCTGCCGTCACCGCCAATCTTCGCATCCGGTTTGGTGGATTTGCACCGAAGGACCGTTTTTCCGGTTTTCCCTTGAGCCCGCGGCCGGTGAAAAGGAAAAAAGGATGCCCCATCCCTGCTTCCGCCAAGGCGATGGGGAGGGACGGCTTCCCTGGGATAGGCGTTTCTTCAGAAACGGCCATAAGGCGTGCCTTGGGCAATTGTGGGAAAAATCCCTTCCCCGTATGGACACTTACCCTTTCGCCGCATCATGATATTCACTGCACTGCGGCAAACGTCTTCCGATTCAACCCCCTTTTGCCTACGGCCCTCCTTATCTATTTTTTCAGAAATTGTAAAGGCATTGATGTCAGACAAACGGCGGCGGATGTTGGACACCGGGAACGATGATGGACATTTTTTGCCCGATGATGGACATTTTTTCCCGGATGATGGACATTTTTTCGTTCATGTTGGACAAATTTTTTTCCATGTTGGACAATAATTTTCAAATGATGAACAAATCGTTGAAAATGTCGGACAGTCCCATGCGGTGTTGGACGTTTTTTTTCAGATGTTGAACGATCCGGTTGAAATGTTGGACGATCCGGTTGAAATGTTGGACGATCCGTCCGAAAGGCGAAAGGAATGTTGAACGTTTTACCCAAGATGTTGGACAAAAAGGATCTTTGCTTGAACGTTTGGCAAAAAATGTTGGACATTGTGCCTGGGATGTTGAACCATCCGGGGACGAAGAAAATGAAAATGTTGGACATTCCGGTAAGGGAATCCATAAATGTCGAATATTTCTTCTCTATGTTGAACAATAAACCTCCCATGTTGGACACATGACCATCCGAGTTGGACAATAAATCTTCCATGATGATGCATGACCATCCAACCGGAAATGCCGGGTCCCTGGCGCGCGCCTTGGCCCTCGTACATACCGGGAAAAGGGGGCTGGACCAAAGACCATGTTTTTTTATGAACTGGATTTTGTCTTTTCTGGCTCCTCCAACTGTGCATGTTAGCTTTTCCGGAAAATTTTTCTGCGAAACGGTAAAAATATTGGCTGAAATCAAAACGCGATATTTTGACCGATGAGAGCTCCCTAAAGGCATGCATCCGTTTGCATTGTCGGATGGGATTAAAAAATGCCCCCACTTACCTGACTCAAACTTGTATCCGTTTACATTTCCGGCACGGGGTTAAAAAAATGCCGCATACGCTTGACCGAATCTCGCTTCTTTCCGGGATGACGATTCGGCAAGCCCGATGGTAAAATAATAGAAGTTCAAAGGGTGAAAAGCATAAAAGCTGCCATTTCGGAGTTGAAAAAAATGGATGAAAGAAAGAGATTGCAGGAAAAATTGGCCCTTCTTCCCGATCTGCCCGGCTGCTATCTGATGAAGGACGAGCATGACCAGGTCATCTATGTCGGCAAGGCGAAGGTGCTCAAGAACCGGGTGCGTTCCTATTTTGTCGGGAGCCATGACGGGAAGACCCAGGCCCTCGTCAACGAGATCCGCGATTTTGAATACATCATCACCTCATCCGATATAGAGGCGTTAATTTTGGAAATGAATTTGATCAAAAAATACAAACCGAAATATAACGCCATGCTGAAGGATGACAAAAGCTATCCCTTCATCAAATTGACGGCGGAGCGCCATCCCCGCCTGATCATTACGAGAAAAGTCAAGCGGGATAAAGGGAAGTATTTCGGGCCGTACCCGAACGTGCGCGCGGCGAAGGATACGAAACGGCTGCTCGACCGGCTGTATCCGCTGCGCAAATGCCAAACCCTTCCCGACCGGCCCTGCCTTTATTACCATATCGGCCAATGCCTGGCCCCCTGCATCCATGACGTCCCCGAAGAAACCTACAAGAAAATGACCGACGAAATCAGCAAATTTTTAAACGGCGGCCATGAAGAAGTAAAAAAACAACTGACGGAAAAAATGCACGAAGCGGCCGAGGCGCTGGATTTTGAAAGGGCGAAGGAATACCGGGACAAAATCCGCCATATCGAAGTGACGATGGAACAGCAAAAGGTGGCCTTGAACGATTATATCGACCGGGATGTGTTCGGATACGCCGTCGATAAGGGCTGGATGTGCGTGCAGGTGTTTTTCATCCGCCAAGGAAAGCTGATCGAGCGGGACGTTTCCATCTTCCCGGTCTATAATGAGCCGAAGGAAGAAATCTTAACCTTCCTCGGGCAATTTTATGAAAAGGAAAACCATTTTAAACCGAAGGAAATCCTTTTGCCTGCGGAAGTGGATGAACAATTGGCCGGCGCCCTGTTAAACGTCCCCGTCATCAAACCGAGGCGGGGGAAGAAGAAGGAACTGGTGCAATTGGCCATGAAAAATGCCGGCCAGGCCCTGAAGGAAAAGCTGCTGCTGATGGAAAGGGACGAGGCGAGGACGACCCGCGCGGCGGAAAATCTGGGAAAAATCTTGGGGATCGGCTACCCCCGGCGCATCGAAGCCTTCGACAATTCGAACATTCAAGGGGTCCATCCCGTATCGGCCATGGTCGTCTTTACCGACGGCAAGCCCGACAAAAAGGAATATCGCAAGTACAGGGTGAAGACCGTCCAAGGACCGGACGATTTCGAGACGATGCGGGAAATTGCCCGCCGCCGGTACCTGCGGGTGTTAAGAGAAAACCTGCCGCTGCCCGATCTGATCATCGTCGACGGGGGGAAGGGACAAATCGAAGCGGTGAAGGACGTGTTGCAAAATGAATTCGACCTGGATATCCCCGTCGCCGGGCTGGCGAAGGATGACCGGCACCAGACCGCCCGTTTGCTGTTCGGCGATCCTTTGGCCGTCGTTCCGCTGGAAAAAAACAGCGAGGAATTTTATTTGCTGCAACGCATCCAGGAGGAAGTCCACCGTTTCGCCGTCGCCTTCCACCGGCAGGTCCGGTCGAAATCGATGATCCATTCCGTGCTGGATGAAGTCCCGGGGATCGGTGAAAAAAGAAAGAAGCTGCTGTTGAAGCATTTCGGATCGGTGAAAAAAATGAAGGAGGCCTCCCTGGAAGATTTCCTGCGCATCGGTCTGCCGAAAAATGTTTGCGAGGCGCTGGTCGAAAAATTGAAGGAGTAATCTTGCCGAAAAAACCCTGGCGCAAGCGGAGGAAAAGCGGCCTTATCCATCGGGTGGAGATCCGGGCAAAAGAGCGGATCTCCATTTTGACCGATCCGGAAGGAAACGCCAGGGAGTCTTCGATGCTTCTCCCCCCATCTTCTTCGCGGCGTTGCGAAAATGGAAAAGCAATGCTATAATGGGAGGTAATTTAAAAGGAAAATCAAATACGAGGGTGCAGATAGAGGTGCGGGTCTTCAAGAGTAGAGGCTGGAGGAGAACGGGCTCCGATGAAGGCTTTGAAAGGGGAGAACCGCCGAAGGACGTACGGGCCCTTTCCCGGCGTGCCTGGTCCTGTGGCCGAACAGGTGCAGGACTGTCAAGAGGAATTCTTGGAGCGCTATCTCACCTGTGTTGGCAAACTTTTATGCATTGGCGGCACAGGCAATGGGATAATGTCTCATTGCCTTTTTTGCTGACTATTATTCGGGGAAGAGGAGAAAAATGGGAAGGATTGTGCAGAAATACGGAGGATCTTCTGTCGCCACCATCGAAAAAATCATCCGCGTGGCGGAACGGATCAAACGGACGGCGAAGGAAGGGCATGAAATGGTGGTCGTCGTTTCCGCCATGGGAGACACGACCGATGAGCTCCTTGGCATGGCCAAAAGCATCAGCCTGAACCCGGACAAAAGGGAACTGGACATGCTTCTCACCACCGGGGAACAGGTCAGCAGCGCCCTTTTGGCCATGGCCCTGCGGGAAACCGGAGAAAAGGCCGTCTCCCTGACCGGCTGGCAGGCGGGCATACGGACGGAATCCGTCCACGGAAATGCCCGGATCCTGCAGATCGATACGAAACGGATCGAAGAGGAATTGGCGAAGGGAAAAATCGTCGTCGTCACCGGTTTTCAGGGGGTGACGGAAGCGGGGGAAATCACCGCTTTGGGCCGGGGCGGCTCCGATACGACGGCGGTCGCCCTCGCCGCCGCCCTCCATGCGGACCGGTGCGAGATCTATACCGACGTGACCGGGGTGTTCACTTCCGATCCCCGGTGGATCAAAAAAGCGCGAAAATTGCCTGCCGTCTCCTATGACGAAATGATCGAGATGGCCCATTTGGGGGCGCAGGTTCTTCATCCCCGGTCGGTGGAATTCGCGAAAAATTTCCGCGTTCCCCTCGTCGTGCGTTCCAGCATGTCCGATGAGGAAGGAACCTGGATTGTCGAGGAGGAAAAGATGGAAAAAAATTTGATTGTGCGCGGCGTGGCTTTTGAAAAAAACATAACCCGGATCACGGTCCACGGCCTTTCCGATGTGATGGAAAACCTGTCGGCCATCTTTACGGGCCTGGCGCGGGAAAACGTGGATGTGGACATCATCATTCAAAATGTTTCCGGAGAAACGGAAAATCAAGTTTCCTTTTCCGTTAAGGACGACCAGCTCAACGATGCCCTTGCCGTCCTGGAGAAATTGAGGGGCGAACTGGGATTTAAAAACGTGGAATGGGAATCGGGGCTGGCGAAGGTTTCCATCGTCGGATCGGGGATGGTTTCCAATCCCGGGGTGGCCGCCAAGATGTTTTCCACGCTGGCGGAAAACGGGATTTTCATCAAGATGATCAGCACTTCGGAGATCAAGATCAGCGTGGTCGTCGATGAGGAGCAAATGATCCGGGCGGCGGAAACCCTCCACCATGCCTTCGGGCTGGACCGGGCCGAACGGGAAGTCAAAACAAAATAATCAGCAGGGATCCTCCTGCTGATTTTTCCGTGTGCGCCCTTTTCGGGCGCCCTGCCCTCCTGCCCGCGGCGGATCCCCGCCGCGGCCGTTTTAATCGAAGGGGGCCGTGTCCCATTGGACGAGGAAACGGACTTTTCCCTCGTCCTTTTTTAAGGTTTCAAGGGCTTCGGCGAAAACTTTTTTCTGCTGCTGGATCTGCTCCGCAAGGAAACCGGCCTCCAATTGGAAGGTGAGGTTCGTCGTCCTTTGAATCCGGTTCCGGATCAGTTCGCCGGTCAATTCAAATTCGGCTTCGCGCTTGCCTTCTTTCACAAGCTGCAATTCTCCCCAGCCGGCGTTTAAAAAAAACTCTTTCATCTCATCCAAGGAAAACAACGGATAATTCCTTGCCAACCGCTTTCCGGCCCAATATAAAATCGCGGGGCGATCCTTTCCCAGGAGATCGCTGATCAGTTCTTCCCGGATCAATTCGTAGCCGAAAGCGGGGACGGTCAATGGACTGGCGACGGAAATCGATTTCGCTTGTTCACTTTTTTCCACGGATAGTCCCCCTTTTATCTATAAGACTATTATATACAATTTTTTCGGGAAAAATCATTTGTTGTGTCGGAAATTATATTAATATATTTTTTCGTCTGCCGGGACGTCCGCTGTTTTACGGAGAAAACCGAAGATCGGCGGACAAGGAAGGCAAAGAAAAAATTTTTGAAAATTATTAAATGTGTATCCGTTTTCTTGACGGAAAATTATATTAAGAGTAAAATAAACATGTCATAAAATTGTCATAAGATGTTCTAAATAGTTTCATAATTTATTTTCTGTCTGAGGGGGTATAGGCGATAAATGGCCAGTAACCGCGAATTTTTTTACCGGAGGTTGCACTCCCTGTTGGGAGTCGTCCCAGTAGGCATTTTCTTGGTCCAACATTTGATGGTCAACCATTTTGCAACCAGGGGTGAAGAGGCTTTCAACCGGGCGGCCCATTTTATGGAAAACCTGCCCTTTCGTCTTTTTTTGGAAATCTTTGTGATCTTTTTGCCTCTGCTGTTCCACGCCGTTTACGGCGTCTACATCGCCTTTACGGCGAAATTTAACCTGAAGGAATTCGGGACTTTCCGGAACTGGATGTTCGTTTTGCAAAGGATCACCGGTATTTTTCTCGTTATCTTCATCTCCTGGCATGTGGGAGAGACCCGCATCGCTTCCGAATTCGGAACGCCCGTTGACTATCAAATGATGGCAAATATTTTGGACAATCCCTTCATGTTCGTTTTTTATCTTCTCGGCGTGCTGTCCGCTGTTTTCCATCTGTGCAACGGATTGTGGTCTTTCTGCGTCAGCTGGGGAATCACCGTGTCTCCGCGTTCGCAGCAAATTTTTACATACCTCAGCCTGATCTTGTTCGTCCTTTTGTCCATTGTGGGCATCCGCGCTTTATACGCGTTTGTATAAACGGCTGAAGGCAGAATACTATACACACGAAAAAGGAGTGGGCTATAACCATGAAGAAAGGGAAAGTCGCCGTCGTCGGCGGCGGACTGGCCGGATTGATGGCAACGATCAAAATAGCGGAAGCCGGAGTCCCGGTGGATTTGTTCTCCCTCGTTCCGGTCAAGCGTTCTCACTCTGTCTGCGCCCAAGGCGGCATCAACGGCGCCGTCAATACGAAGGGGGAAGGGGATTCTCCCTGGCAGCATTTTGACGATACGGTATACGGCGGGGACTTCTTGGCCAATCAGCCTCCGGTACTGGCCATGTGTGAAGCCGCGCCGAAGATCATCTATATGCTGGATCGCATGGGGGTCATGTTCAACCGGACGCCGGAAGGGCTCCTGGATTTCCGCCGCTTCGGAGGAACCCTCTACCACCGGACCGCGTACGCCGGTGCGACGACCGGCCAGCAAATCTTGTACGCGCTGGATGAACAGGTCCGCCGGCACGAAGTGGAAGGGCTCGTGACCAAATATGAAGGCTGGGAATTTTTGCAGCTGGTGCTGGATGAAGACAATGTCTGCCGGGGGCTCATCGCCCAAAATATGACGACGATGGAAATCAAAGCGTTTCCCGCGGATGCGGTCATCCTGGCCACCGGCGGGCTGGGGATGATCTTCGGCAAGTCGACCAACTCGATGATCAACACGGGTTCCGCGGCTTCCATCGCCTATCAGCAAGGCGCCTACTATGCCAACGGGGAGTTTATCCAAATCCACCCGACCGCGATTCCCGGCGACGACAAACTCCGGCTGATGAGCGAATCGGCCCGGGGGGAAGGCGGAAGAATTTGGACGTACAAGGACGGAAAACCGTGGTATTTCCTGGAAGAGAAGTACCCGGCATACGGCAACTTGGTGCCCCGTGACATCGCCACCCGGGAAATCTTCCATGTTTGCGTGGACCTCAAGCTGGGCATCAACGGGGAAAACATGGTCTATCTGGATGTTTCCCATTTGGATCCGAAGGAACTGGACGTCAAGCTCGGCGGCATCATTGAAATTTACGAAAAATTCATGGGCGAAGATCCGCGGAAAGTCCCGATGAAGATATTCCCGGCTGTCCATTATTCCATGGGCGGCCTGTGGGTCGATTACGATCAGATGACCAATATCCCCGGTTTATTTGCGGCGGGCGAATGCGATTATTCCCAACACGGGGCGAACCGTTTGGGGGCCAATTCCCTGCTTTCCGCCATCTACGGAGGAATGGTGGCGGGTCCGAAGGCGGTGGAATACATCAAAGGCCTGGAAAAGAGTTCGGATGCGCTGCCTTCCACCCTGTATGACCAATACCTGAAAAAAGAAGAGGAAAAATGGGAAGAAATTTTGTCCATGGACGGAAACGAAAACGCATATGTCCTCCACAAGGAACTGGGCCAATGGATGACGGATAATGTCACCGTTGTCCGCTACAACGACCGGCTGCTGAAGACCGACGAAAAGATTCAGGAGCTGCTGGAGCGCTACAAGAACATCAACGTGAACGACACGTCCCGTTGGAGCAACCAGGGGGCCATGTTCATCCGGCAATTGAAAAATATGCTCCTTCTCGCCCGGGTCATCACCCTCGGGGCTTACAACCGGAACGAATCCCGCGGCGCCCATTACAAGCCGGAATTCCCGGAAAGAAACGACAAGGATTGGTTGAAAACCACGATGGCCAAATTCGTCAGTGAAACGGAAGCGCCCCATTTCCATTACGAAGATGTGGACGTTTCCCTGATTAAGCCGAGAAAACGCGATTACACGAAGAAATCGAAAGGGGAGAGCTAATGATGGAAGAACAAAAGGAAGAACAAAAATATGTGGAATTTATCATCACCCGGCAAGACAGTCCGGACTCCCCTCCGTATGAAGAAAGGTTTAAAGTTCCTTACCGGAAAAATATGAACGTCATTTCAGCCCTGATGGAAATCCGCAAAAATCCCGTCAACGCGGAAGGGAAGAAAACGACGCCCGTCGCCTGGGAAATGAGCTGTTTGGAAGAAGTGTGCGGGGCCTGTTCGATGGTGATCAACGGAAACCCGAGACAGTCCTGCACGGCGCTCGTCGACCAGCTGGAACAGCCGATCCGTTTGGAACCGATGCGAACCTTCCCGGTCGTCCGGGATTTGATCGTCGACCGGAGCCGGATGTTTGACTCGCTGAAGAAAGTGAAGGCATGGATTCCGATCGACGGCACTTACGACCTCGGGCCGGGGCCCCGGATGCCGGAAAGGAAACGGCAATGGGCCTATGAGCTTTCCAAATGCATGACTTGCGGGGTTTGTTTGGAAGCCTGCCCGAACGTAAACAGCAAGTCGAATTTTATCGGCCCCGCGCCCCTCTCCCAAGTCCGCCTGTTTAACGCCCATCCCACCGGGGCGATGAACAAGGCGGAACGGTTGGCAGCGATCATGGGCGAAGGCGGACTGGCCAATTGCGGGAACTCGCAAAATTGCGTCCAGGCCTGCCCGAAGGGCATCCCGTTGACCACATCCATCGCCGCGTTAAACCGGGAAGCGACCGTTCAAATGTTCCGCAACTTCTTCGGCAGCGACTATTCATGATTCCGAAGGGATGCCGCGGGGGTTTCGCGCCAGGAATTGGCGCGGCCTTCGCAGTCCGCCGGATTTCTTCCGGAAACCAATTTTCCAAAAAGAGATTGATCCGCCGGACGGATCAACTCTTCTTTTTTTAAATTATGAATGAATAATCATTCAATAGGGGAGGGCGGTTATGAACAAGATTCCTTATATCGCTGATTTTGCGAAGTGGGAGGAAGAATTTTCCTTTTTTCATGAGGTGTCCGTCCGTTTCTGCGAAACGGATCTTTACGGACATATGAACAATACGGTCGCCTTCGTCTATTTCGAAAGCGCCCGGATCGAATATTTTAAATCCCTGGGGATCACCCATTGGAAAGAGGAAAGCCAGGACTTGATCCTCGTCACGGCCGATCTCCAATGCAATTATTTGGCGCAAATCTATTTTGACGAAAAGCTCAGGATCTATGTGAAGACGGCGAAAATCGGCAACTCCTCCGCCGATCTCCACTATTTGGGAAAAAAGGAAGACGGCACGGTCTGTTTGACGGGAAGGGGGACGATTGTCCTCTTCAGCCGGAAAACGGGAAGGCCGGTGCCATGGCCGGATGAAATGAAGAAGAAGATGGTGCCGGAGGCGGAAACGCGATCGGCTTGAACTTATTTCCCGCCGGATGCCGGACTTTTCGATCACGGAAACCCGGAACTTGCCGGGTTTTTTTATTGACGGACATCCGGGAGTGAACCTCCGGCGGCATCCCCTTTTCAAGGGACGGGACGCAGGGGGAAGGACGGCCGTCAGGGGAAACCGGAAGGGCGGAGGAAAAGTTTTCGAAAAAATTCAAGCCGGACCGCCCGGACGGCCTATTTTTCCTTCCGGTTTTCCGCCGATCTCCCTTCCCAAGGGATATTCCCGGCGGCGTTAGCGGGCCCGCGGCAATTGGAAGGTCTATTCCGGCCCCGGGAGACGGACGGAAACGGCGCAGGCGGGTTCCGGCGAACACGCCGGATCGGCTTGGTGCCGGAAGGAACGAAGGGCCGCGCCCGCTTTTTGCTTTCCGGAAAGCTTATGAGCAAAATGGCTGCAGGAAAAAACGAAGAAGCTCTAGTAACGATGCTGTCTCCTAATGCTGGATGAGCAAATTGGTTGCAGGCAAAAAACCCCTTCATTAGGCGCGTGTCCGTCGCGGTATTCATATAATGAGGAGGTCCCCGGGCGAATCCGTGGGCGGGTTGGCCCGAATGAGAAAAATAGGTTAATATAGTATGAAAAGGAGGTGGGTGGATTCTTTCACAAAGAAGATTCATAGAAAGACCGAAAATCTTCCGGAGTTTGTGAAATTTCCCGGATTCCCGGGACCGGGGGCGCTTTCCGGAGAAGTTTCCCCCTTGCGGCATTTCACTAAAGAAAAGAGGTGCGGGAATTGCTGAAATTCGACCATGTATCGAAGGTGTACAACGGGAAAACAGTCGTGGGCGACATTACCATGGAATTTGAAAAGGGTGAATTCATCGTTTTGATCGGCCCTTCCGGCTGCGGGAAAACGACGACGCTGAAAATGATCAACCGTCTTGTCGAACCGACTTCCGGGTCGATTTTCATCAACGGAAAAAACATCAAGGAAACGAACCCGGTGAAATTGCGGAGAAACATCGGTTATGTGATCCAGCAAATCGGTTTGTTCCCCCATATGACCATTCAGGAAAACATCACCATTGTCCCCAAGCTTTTGAAATGGCCCCTTGAAAAAAGAAAAGCGCGCGCGGAAGAACTATTGGAACTTGTTCATATGACCCCCGATTATTTGGAACGCTATCCCCATGAGCTCAGCGGCGGCCAGCAGCAGCGCATCGGCGTTTTGCGGGCGTTAGCCGCGGATCCTCCGCTCATTCTGATGGATGAGCCCTTCGGCGCATTGGATCCCATTACCCGTGAAACTTTGCAGGAAGAGATGAAAAATCTGCAAAAGACTTTGCAGAAGACGATCGTTTTTGTCACCCACGACATGGACGAAGCCCTGAAACTGGCCGATAAGATCGTCATCATGAAGGACGGACGGATCGTTCAGATCGGCTCCCCGGACGAGATTTTGAAAAATCCGGCCAACGAATTCGTCGAGCAGTTCATCGGGAAGGAAAGATTGTTCAATGCGCGGGAAGATCTCAGAACCGTCAAAGAGATCATGAACCCGAACCCGGTCTCTTCCAGGGAAGACGTCACCCTTTCGGAAGCCATCCAAATCATGAAAAAGAAGCGGGTGGATTCGTTGCTCATCGTCGATGAAGAAGGGCGGTTAAAAGGGTTTATCGACGTGGAAATGATCGAGGAACACCGGAAAAAGAATTTGACCGTCGGGGAGATCCTTCATCCGGAAGTGTTTTACTTGCAGGAAGACGCCCTGCTGCGCGATACCGTCCGGAAAATCTTGAAGCGGGGGTACAAATATGTCCCCGTCGTCGATGAGGACCATCGTTTGACCGGAATTGTCACGCGGGCGACGCTCGTGGACATCGTCTATGATTCCATCTGGGGCGAGGATGGCCCGGAGGCGGAAGGACAAACCGGAAGATGAACGCCGGCTTTTTTTGCCAATCGGAAGGATATGGGAGAGCAAACCGGAACGATCCCCTTCCTTCGCGAAAAGTGAAAGGGGCGGGCGGAGAAAAAGGAAAGGGTTTCGGAACTTTTCAAGCAAATACGAGATGCGGGGTGAAAAACCGATGGAACGACTGCTTGAATTTCTAAACGGCTATTGGGCGGAATTACTCTACAAAACATGGGAACATTTGTATATTTCCGGCGCCTCCGTCATCATGGGCGTATTCGTTGCCGTTCCGCTGGGCGTGATTTTGACCCGCTTTCAAAAGCTTGCGGGATGGGTCATCGGCATTGCCAGCGTCCTGCAAACACTGCCGAGTTTGGCGATTTTGGCCTTTTTCATCCCGGTTTTGGGGGTCGGAAAAATTCCCGCCATCGTCGCCTTGTTTTTCTATTCGGTCCTGCCGATCCTAAGGAACACGTATATCGGCATTAACCATGTGAACCGGGATCTGAAGGAAGCGGGGATTGGGATGGGCATGACCGGATGGGAAAGGATCCGCCATGTGGAGCTTCCCCTTTCGATACCGGTGATCATGGCGGGCATCCGGGTATCGGCGGTATATTTGATCGGATGGGCGACGCTGGCGTCCTTTATCGGTGCGGGGGGCCTCGGGGATTTTATTTTCAGCGGACTGAATTTGTATCAGCCGGAATCGATCATCGCCGGCGCCGTTCCGGTTGCCTTCCTCGCCCTGCTGGCCGATTACGTGCTGGGGAAATTGGAGAAATGGGCCACGCCTGAGGGGCTGGAAAAAAGCGGCGAAACGGCAAGGGGGGGATCCTGATGATCAACGGGTTTCGTTGCACAGGGCGAAGGGGAAGGGGTCCTGATTCGGGAATTCGCCCCGCGGCGATCCGCAAGCTCAAGCGTATCGCCTTTTCGGGGCTGATCCTCCTCCTCGTTCTCGCATGCGGTTCCGGCTGCGCCTTGCCGGGGCTGGGCACGGGAAGGGAAAACACGGTCAAAATCGGGGTCGTATCCACGACGGAGGGCCAGATTTTAGGCTACATGCAAAAATATATGATTGAACATTACACGGATTTGCAAGTGGAATTGATCAACAATCTGGGCTCCTCCATCGTCGTCCATAACGCCATGGTGAACGGGGATATCGATCTTTCGGCGGTCAGATACACGGGGACGGATTTGCCCGGAACTTTGGGGATGGAACCGGTGAAGGATCCGGAGGAGGCTTTGGCCATCGTCCAGCGGGAATTTGCGGAACGGTTCGACCAGACCTGGTTCGATTCCTACGGCTTTGAAAACACCTATGTTTTTACCGTGAAAAAGGAGTTCGCGGAAAAGCACCGGCTGCAAAACGTCTCCGACTTGAAGGAGCTGGCCGGGGATCTCCGCCTGGGGGTCGACAGTTCCTGGCTGAAAAGAAAAGGGGACGGGTATGAAGGATTTACGGAGGCTTACGGTTTTACCTTCGGAAAAACCTATCCGATGCAAATCGGCCTCGTCTACGATGCGGTAAAAAACGGAAAAATGGATGTGGTATTGGCCTATTCGACGGACGGAAGGATTAAGGCCTACGATCTGCATATGCTGAAGGACGACCGGAAATTTTTCCCGCCTTACGACGCCTCTCCGGTGGCCAGCAATGCCTTGTTGAAAAAACATCCGGAAATCGGGGAAGTGCTGCAGAAACTCGTCGGGAAAATCAGCACCGAGAAAATGCAGGAATTGAATTATGAAAGCGACGGGAAAATGAAGGAGCCTTCCGTCGTCGCGAGGCAATTCCTGGAGGAAAATCATTATTTCGAAGAGTAGCCGGCCGTCTTTCGGTCCCGGGATGTCGAGAAATGCGCCGGGAACGCACCCCGGACGGAAAGCGGGACGATAAGAATGGTTGAAAGCCGATGATCAAGCGCCGAAAACGGACGTTCGAACGAAAGGGTGAAGAGGATGGATTTGATCGGCGAGTTGTTCACATATTATTGGCAAAACGGGTCCTATGTATTGGAACAGTTCTGGCGGCATTTTCTGATGTCCGCCTACGGGGTGCTTTTTGCCGCCATTGTCGCCATTCCTTTGGGGATTTTCACCGCCCGCCATGCGAACTTGAGCGGGATCGTGTTTTTCGTCGCCAACTTCATTCAAACGATCCCTTCCTTGGCGATGCTGGCGATTCTCATGCTCGTGCTGGGCCTGGGGGCAACGACCGTGATCGTTTCCTTGTTTCTTTATTCGCTGCTCCCCATTTTGAAAAACACCTATGCCGGCATCCGGGGCGTGGATCCTTCCCTATTGGAATCGGGGAAGGCGATGGGGATGACGAAAGGGCAGATCCTCTGGAAAGTGGAAATCCCTTTATCCTTGGCGGTCATTATGGGGGGATTGCGGAACGCCCTCGTGGTGGCGATCGGGATTACCGCCGTCGGCACCTTCATCGGTGCGGGCGGATTGGGGGATATTATCGTCCGTGGGACCAATGTAACCAACGGTGCGCCGATCATCCTGGCCGGCGCGATTCCGACCGCGCTGATGGCCGTGGCCGCCGATTTGCTTATGGGCTGGTTCGAGCGGAAGCTGCTGCCGGCCAATCAAAAGCGGGCGGCGAGGCCGTCCTGAATTCCCGTCGGGAAGGAGAGACGACGGAATCCGGCGGCTGAACGGGATAAGGTCCGAGAAATGGTGGGAAACGGTTTCTATTGCTCCGAAATCTCAGTCCTTTGCGCGGGACATCGGATTTTACACAAAAATTAGGACGTGACCCTGAACGGACGGGAAAGGGGCGAGCGGATGCTTTGATAAAGCCCCGGTTCGCCCCGCTGCCTGTCATAAGCCGAGAGAAAGGGAAGTCTTCGAAGGGTGGTCCGGGACAAAACCACGAAAGATATCGCCCAAGAACTTTTCATCAGAAAAAATGGTTCGAAATCATATTTCAAATGCCATGCGTGATAATTGCAATTAAGGAGTGGACGAGCCGCTCCTGTTTTTATTGCACCAACAAAATTCTTAGTTTAAAGAAACATTTCCCGTCAGGTAGATAAAAATAAATGTATGAAATCAAATTTCATGTCTGCCGGATCTCAAGGAGAAACATATATTCTTTAGCATGTATAGCGCTTACTTTGTATTGAAAAAATTTATTTTATCCGCTTTAGTTCACGGAGTTCGGATTCTTGTTCTAATGAACGGAGGGCTAATGATTCGAGGATTTTATCTTGTCTTTCTTGACTTTTAACTATATGATCAAGCTTTCCGGCATGTTCAGTAACAAAACCGTTCAGCTTATGAACATCCATTGTAAGAGCCTCAAGTTTAGCATCCGTTTCTTCCTGGCGGTCACGTATAGCACGGATGAGCGCAGTATTTTCTTTGATTTGAGATTTTAGAAGCGCAATGTCCTGTCGCGTTTCCTTTTGGTCTGACTTTAATTCGTTTAATTGAGATTTTATCAGTTCCACATCTTGTCGCGTTTCCTTTTGGTCTGACTTTAATTCATTTAATTGAGATTTTATCAGTTCCACATCTTGTTGTGTTTCCTTTTGGTCTGACCTTAATTCGTTTAATTGAGAATTTATCAGCTCCACATCTTGTCGTGTTTCCTTTAATTGAGATTTTACAAGCTCTACGTCTTGTCGCATTGCCTTTTGATCGGCTTTCATTTCTTTTAGCTCGTTTAGAATTTGTTGCAACAATTGTTCACTCATATTCATCATCACCTTATTTTAATCATCCGGTTCCATATTGATGGTTGCTTCGTTTCATTTTTATAAGCTGCATAGCGGGTAAATTCTAATATCCGCAACATGGCCTTGGAATATATTTCTGCCTTTATCCTTCAATCGTTTCCTTAAAGATAAACGATCCATGGAGTCACTTCAGAGCGGAAGGAATTTTTATACGAATGGTTTTTTTGCAAAAATAAGGAAATTTTTTAAATAATCTATTGACACGAGGATATAGAGTTTCATATTATAAAATTCAAAAAGGAGATGGAAATATAGAGGGATGTACAAGAAAAACAAACGGCGGGGACCCAAAAAGAGAAGCCGCGAGTAAACAAACGGAAGCCCGGCTTTCGGGCCGAATTGCTAAAATCAGAATAGCATCTCCCGAAAAAAATGTCAAAAAATCATCCGCGGATACCGCCATTCTGTTTATCACGACCGGTTTCCGGCATATGGGTGTCCTGGATATCGTGTTGCTTGCGGTTTTGTTGGTGGACGCTTATGGATTGCCGCTTGATGAGCCGTATTCACAAATGATCGGGAGGGGAAGGAATGGAATATCATCTGAAATCTCGAAAAGAAGTGGAGGAATTCATCAAAAACGAAGTCCTCACCACCGCGGAGGTCAAGGAAATTTTAAATGTTACCCGGCAGCGGCTGCATGTGCTGGCGAGTTCGGGAAAACTCAAACCGGTAAAAAAATTGAAAAGAGAGAGTTTATATTTACGGACAGACGTTGAAAGAGTGCAAGAAGAATTGATCGTATTGCGCAAAAAATACCGACCGTATGATTCGGATTAAATTGCCTGCCATTGGTGAACAAAAAATTGAACAGGTTTTTTCATCAGGCATTCCGTTGGCTTGAGCTCGATATTGCACCGGGCTCATGCTTTTTTCCTTGATCCGTTTGTTGTTGTAATATCCGATATCAAGTTCTTTCCGAATGTGTTCCATCCGCTTGAACGGAATAATTTGTATAGCTTCTTTGAAACGTTTCCATCCCGTGATATTGGCAATCTTTATCCAATATGGAAGCATACGCCCAGCGTGCGCTTGTTCTTATATCCTTCTTTATCCTTCCAAATACCGTTGCATCGTTTTTCGTTTTTCATCCGCTGAAAATTTAGCCAAAAAACTGCACCATCAATTGTTAGTCGTGTCTAACATTGGGGGGGCAGTTCATTCCTCCTACACGATGTTTTCCTGAGACTTCGGCTGCCCGCAGATCTGCCGACAGCCCGGTTTGCCGCGAGTTTATCGCTTTCCAGAGAAGCACCGTCTGCCATTCGCATATCCGCCGGTTCCCCTTCCCGATCCTCCCGGTCCGTGCATGGACGGGGACGGGTGCCGAACAACAAGGACTTTGTTGCATCTCCCCGCCGGGGGCATCCCTTCCTTTTCGGCATCTCATTTCCGCCATCCGTCCGGCCATGACATGATTTTCGCGCAAATTTTGCCTATTTTCCTTATGCCTTGCCGTATTGCTGTCACTTCGGTACCTTTGTTCACATATGATATGATGACCATACCCATCCCCGCGTTTCTAGCTGGCTGAGTCAAGGAGGGTTCACGCACTTGAAGGAGAATGAATACGGTCATAAATCGTTGTTAACAAAAAGAGAAAGGGAAGTCTTCGAACTGTTGGTCCAGGACAAAACCACGAAAGAAATCGCCCAGGAACTTTTCATCAGCGAAAAAACGGTTCGAAATCATATTTCAAATGCCATGCAAAAACTTGGCGTGAAAGGCCGTTCGCAGGCTGTCGTCGAACTGCTTCGCATGGGGGAATTAAAGCTCTAGCGGAAACCGGTTCTCTTTTCGGAGGACCGGTTCATCGCATTTTTACCGGATATTCCGGATCCGCCCGCATCTTGATCCGGACTTGGGAGACGGGCCCGACGCATATGTCCCCGAAAAGACCCGGCAAGCCCCGGATTCCGGCCTCCATCCCGGCGAAAGGCGCCGGTCAATCCGCTTCCCGGAAGTTCAAAGGCGCATCCTTTCCCCGGATGGGACGTTCAAGGGGCGGATGATCGCACAGCCGATTCCGTTCATCGGAAGGGACTTGGGACAAAACCCGCAAGACGAGATCGCCGGCGTCAGGGCGGTCGATGCCGAGGGACCGTTCGACGGGAGGAGGCACCGTTTCCAGGACGGAGACGATCCGTTTTTCCAAATCGCCGTCCGAGCGCCAGTCTTCCAGATGGACGATGATCCCCTGCCTCTTCAAAAACTGCAAGTTTCGTTCTTCCTGCCCCGGCAGAGGATCCAATACGATGATCGGCAGCCTTTTCCATAAACATTCGGTGACCGTCACCCCGCCCGGTTTGGTGATGATCCCGTCGGCTTCTTCGTACAGACGGTTCATTTCATCTTTATTCGAAATGTACGGAATGGCTTCGAAATATTTCTGATCCATTTGTTCAATAAAGGAGCGGAGCCGTTCGTTTTTCCCGCATAACACCTTATAGCGGACGGCGCCGGAAGGCCGCAATCTTCCCAGAAAGGTTTCGATGGCGCCGACACCCATGTTTCCCCCGCTGACCAACACGGTGTAATTTTCCTTTTTTTTTCTGACTTTTTCCCCTCCGGCGAATACGGGATGGACGGGGACGCCGGTCACGAAAATGCGCCCGGAATCCGCCCCTCTCGCTTCCAGTTCTTTCTTGAGCGGCCGGGACGGGGCAAAGTGGTAATCGATCTCGGCCACCGACCAGAGTCGGTTGATGAAAAAATCCGTGTAGACATTGATGACCCGGCCGTTCCAGCGATTTTTCCGCTTCAGGCGGCCGATCAGATAGGAAGGAAAGGCATGGGTGCAAATCACCAGATCCGGGTCCCGCGTTTTCAGCAGCATCTCCATTTTCCGCAAAAAAAGCCAATCGTAGAGGAGATAAGCCTTCTTTGCCTTCCCGTCTTTTACCGCGAAGACATGATACAGCCGGCTGTAAAGGTTCGGGAATTTTTTGATGCTAAACAAATAAAAGAGGGAGATGAGCCGTTCCAAAAACCCGTAACTTTCGGAAAGGATATCGACGATCTCTACGCTGCCCGGCACTTTCCCGGCGATTTGCGCCTTCAGGCTGCCGGCCACATGATGGTGGCCCGTCGGTATCTTTAACAGCGGCAAAATCAATACTTTTTTCATCGATGTTCACCCCAAGTCAACATTTCATCCGCGGTTCCCCGTTTTCCATTCCTGCCGGAAATTTCATTTATATTCCCGCCCGTCCCTAATAAAAATAATAAAAGCACGATTTTCCTTTTGAGATCGGTTTTATGTTCGGAAAAGGGGAGCGGCCATGAACATACGCGGGTTCTTTCTTGTGATGTGGAATCTTTGGGATCCGATCTATTTTTCCATGACCCGCTTGCGCTATATCGAACGGGACGGGGAACGGACGATCATCCGTGCCCGATTGATGAGATACCGCGGCAAGCCGGTGGTGTTGTCGGACGGGACCGTGATCGGGAAAAACGACCTGCTCATCAAGATCCATTTGCACAACGCGAAATTGTTAAAAGAGCTGCAGCGGTACAACCATGAGATCGCCAAGGGAAAGGCGATCTACCGGCATGTGAAGGAAACCCTTCCTTCCGTCGCCGCCTTTTTGGAATCCCATCGCCGTTTTTCCGAGATCAAAGGAATCGTCGGAATCACGACCCTGCACAAAAGCGGCGGCAAACTAGGATTTGAGGCCTTCCCGATCCATAACCGCCTTTATAAGTATTATAAATTAATTCTGCTCTTCCCGATTTATATCCTTTCCAGCCGGTGGTTTTTTAAGCAAAAAATGCCGAAACCGGCCTATTTGTTCATGTCAAAAAACACCCTGCTGCAGCGGTACGGGAAATGAAAATCGACGGAACGGTCGGGTTCGGTGGCCGACGGAATTTTTTCGAGGGAAGAACCGGAAGAAGATGATCGGAAAGCCAGTCGGCGCGGGCGGCTTAAGGTTTCCGGAAAAAATTTTCCGGAAATTTCCGTTCCGTCCGCATCCGGCGAAAAATCCCGGAAAATCGGATGAAGTCAAAGAATTTGAGCAAAAAGAAGCGGGCACAAAGCTGTTCCATTTCCGGAAGGCTTTGTTCCTTCGGCTGGAGGCAGGATTTTACACAAAATCGCTGGAACCATTATGTTATAATAATATTGATTTTCTTTTTGGGGTGGTAAAACGTGGCAGAACACGAGAACAATTCCCTTGACTGGAAAACGGTTGCAGCCATCGAGAAGGACTTGCGCTATATCTCCGGGATCATCAAGCAAAAAGGTCGTGAAATATTAAACAACTACGGGATCACGCCTCCCCAATTTGTCGCCATGCAATGGCTTTTTGAAGAGGGGGACATGACAATAGGCGAACTTTCCAATAAAATGTATTTGGCGTTCAGTACCACGACGGACCTGATCGACCGGCTGGAAAAAAACCGGCTGGTAAAACGGACGAAGGACGAGAAGGACCGTCGGGTGGTCCGTGTCCAACTGCTGGAAGAAGGAGTGCGGATCATTGATGAAGTCATCAAAAAAAGACAGCAGTATTTGGCCGGTTTGCTGGTGAATTTCGAACCGGAGGAAAGGGAAGAATTGCAGCAATACTTGCAGAAATTGCATCGCTACATGAAAGAATGAGGGGAAAACGTTGAAAGCAAATCCGATAGGCATCATCGATTCAGGCGTCGGCGGCTTGACCGTCGTAAAAGAAGTCATTCGCCAGCTGCCCAACGAATCCGTCATCTATCTCGGGGATACCGCCCGCTGCCCGTACGGTCCGCGGCCTGCCCATGAGATTAAACGGTTCACATGGGAGATGACCCGCTTTTTGCAGCAATTTCGGATCAAGATGCTGATCATCGCCTGCAACACCGCCACCGCGGTGGCTTTGGACGAGATCCGGGCCGGGCTTCCGATACCGGTGATCGGCGTCATCCATCCCGGGAGCCGGGCGGCGATCAAAATCTCCGAGACGAAACGGATCGGCGTCATCGGAACGGAAATGACGATCAAAAGCAAGGCCTATGAAAGGGCGTTGAAATCCATTCACAAGTCCATTTTTGTTACCGGTCTTGCCTGCCCGGACTTTGTGCCCCTCGTGGAGAGGGGCGAATGGTCCGGGGAAGAGGCGGAGCGGACGGTGGCCCGTTCCCTCGCCCCGTTAAAATCGCAAAATATCGATACGCTCATCCTCGGCTGTACCCATTATCCGCTTTTGGAGCCGGTCATTGACCGATTCTTCGAGCACCGGCTCCATCTCATCAGTTCCGGGGAAGAAACGGCCAGGGAAGCCAGTTTTCTGCTCGATTACATGGACCTGTTAAACGATTCCGGCGCCACCCCCAGGCATCTTTTTTTCACGACGGGGGAAGCGGAAAAATTCAAGTGTCTCGCCGAAAAATGGCTCGACCTCGGCGAAGTGGAGGTGGAAACGATCCGGCTGTGAGCCGGCGGGCGTTCCGGAAAAAAGTTACGGTTTGCCAAAATGCAAGCGGGAGATTTTAAAAAAACGGTCTATTTTTCACAGAGGCTCGTATACATGTAGTACAAACCATGAGGAGAGGGGAATCTGTGAGGATGAAGGGCCGTTTCTTTTTTGTGCTGCTTGCGGTTTTCGCCGTTATTCTTTCCGGCTGCAATTGGCTCGCCGGCAATAAAGAACGCATCGATCCGCCTCAGTCGGTTACCTATGAAGACGATTTGGAAGGGACGGATGGGGGAACGAGTTCCGAGGAAACGGCGGAAAACACCGTTCAGACGGAACTGTACTTGATCGATAAAAACGGGTATGTGGTGCCGAGAACCTTTTCCCTGCCGAATACCCAGGGGGTAGCCGCCCAGGCGTTGGAATATTTGGTTGCCGGAGGACCGGTTTCCGAACGGCTGCCCCAGGATTTCCGCGCGGTCCTGCCGCCGGGGACGGAATTTTCCGTCGATGTGAGGGACGGGATCGCCACGGTGGATTTTTCCAAGGAATTTTCCGGTTATGCCCCCGAGGACGAACAAAGGATCGTGCAGGCGGTCACGTGGACATTGACCCAGTTTGATTCGATAAAGGGCGTCAAACTCCGTCTGAACGGCAAAGACCTGAGCGAAATGCCGGTGGATAAAACCCCCCTTCCGGACGTCCTGACAAGGAAAAGCGGGATCAATCTTGAACAACCCGATGTGGTTGACATCGCCAATACGAAGCCGGTCACGTTGTATTACATCGCCCAGACGGATCACGACAGCTACTACGTCCCCGTCACCAAAAGGGTAAAGGGAACGGAAAAGGATCTGGCCGCACGGGTCGTTGAAGAACTGATCAAGGGCCCGGCGTACGATTCGAAATTGTTTTCCCTCTTTAACCCCGACGCCCGATTGGTGGAAGAGCCGAAGATCGAAGACGGCGTTGTCACTTTGAACTTCAATGAAAATATTTTGGGCAGTTACGACAAAAAACTGATCAATGAAAACCTGCTCAACATGATCGTATTATCGCTGACGGAGCTGGACGGCATCGAAGGGGTTTCCGTCGAAGTGAACGGGGATAAAAATCTCGTCAATGAAGACGGGAAAAATTTGACGGAGCCGGTGTCCCGTCCGAAAAAAGTAAACGCTAGTGGTTTCTAAGGGGAAATTTTTTGATATACTACTATTGATACAAGAAGAGGCAGGCCGTTTTGCCGCCTCTTTCTTACTTTTTTGTTTTTCACGGCTTAAGGAGGATTGGAAGTTGCGGACAGATAATAGAAGAAATAACGAGTTGAGGCGGACGGTCATCACGCCCCACTTCCTGAAGCACGCGGAAGGTTCGGTGCTGATCGAAGTCGGGGATACGAAAGTGGTCTGCAGCGCGAGCATCGAGGATAAGGTCCCTCCCTTTTTGCGCGGCACCGGCAAGGGCTGGATCACCGCGGAATATTCCATGATTCCGCGGGCGACGGAACAGCGGACCGTCCGGGAATCATCGAAGGGGAAAATTTCCGGCAGGACGATGGAAATTCAGCGTTTGATCGGCCGTTCCCTCCGGTCCGTCGTCAATTTGGATTTGATCGGGGAACGGACGATATGGATCGACTGCGACGTGATCCAGGCCGACGGAGGGACGAGAACCGCCGCCATCACCGGCTCCTATGTCGCTCTCGTTTACGCCATCATCCATTTGCACAATCAACAGCCCTTTGACGTTTTTCCCGTCACCGATTTTTTGGCGGCGACGAGCGTCGGGATTTTGAAGTCGAAGGATATGGTCCTGGATTTAAATTACGAGGAAGATTCCAATGCCCAGGTGGACATGAATATCGTCATGACCGGGAACGGCCATTTTGTGGAAGTGCAAGGGACGGGTGAAGAGGCCACCTTTACCCACGAGGAACTGCTGGAGATGCTGGCGCTGGCCAAGGAAGGGATCCAGCAATTGATCACGATCCAAAAGGAGACGCTGGGGGATATCGCGGAAAAAATTTTGCAAAACAAACAATAAAAAGGTTGGGGAAAAATGAAAGAAGTCATTATCGCGACGAGAAACGCCGGAAAAGCGAAGGAATTCGTCCGGCTTTTTTCCGAATTGGGCTGGACCGTGAGAACGCTGCTCGATTATGACAACATTCCGGATGTGGAGGAAACGGGGGAAACCTTCGAGGAAAACGCGAGGATCAAGGCGGAAACCGTCTCCTCCCTGCTGAACGCGGCCGTGCTGGCCGATGATTCCGGTCTGGAAATCGATGCCTTGGACGGAAGACCGGGCGTGTACTCCGCCCGTTACGCCGGAGCGGAAAAAAACGACGAGGCGAATATCGAAAAGGTGCTGCAGGAATTAAAGAACGTGCCGCCGGAAAAAAGAACGGCCCGTTTTCGCTGCGTATTGGCCTTTGCCGCCCCGGGAGAGAAGACCCGCTTTTTTTCGGGGACTTGCGAAGGAAAGATTTTGACGGAAAAGCGGGGATCGAACGGGTTCGGGTACGACCCGATTTTTTACGTGGAAGAAAAGGGAAAAACGATGGCTGAAATGGATCCCGGGGAAAAAAATCAAATCAGCCATCGGGCCGATGCCGTCCGCAAGCTGAAAGACTGGCTGCAGAACGGGTATCCGGAGGTGCGGGAGGAAAAATGAAGATTTTGATCGTCAGCGACAGCCACGGTTTGCAAAGGGAATTGGAGGAATTGAAAAAACGCCACCGGGATGCGGAACTGTTCATCCATTGCGGGGATTCGGAGCTGGAGAAGGACGATCCCGCCATCCAAGGTTTTCATGTCGTCCGGGGGAATTGCGATTTCCACAACGGCTTTCCCGAACAGCTTCTCCTTTCGGCCAAGGATAAAAAAATCTTTGTCACCCACGGCCATCTCTATCAAGTAAAAACAAACCCGCTGAATGTGTATTACAAGGCCCGGGAATCGGGAGCCGATATCGCCTGTTTCGGCCATTCCCACCGTTTGGGGGCAGAGATGGCGGACGGGGTTTTATTGATTAACCCGGGCAGCGTCCGCCTTCCCCGGGGCAGGTCGGAAAAAACCTACGTCGTGCTCGAGATCGGGGAAGATCATTACCTGGTCCGCGTTTATGAATATTTGGGTAAGGAATTGGAAGATTTGCGGCAGACCTTTCCGTTTTAAATCTTTTGCACCGTTTCCTAGAATTTCCACGAACTTTTTTACAGCGGCCGTTTTTTGCTAGCCGTCAAGGAAAATTCCGTGAACCCATTTGAGCGGGCGGCGCCGTTTTAAAGGCGCGGAAAAGGAAGGAGGACGGAGAGGAAGTATGGGGCGGTGCGGCGCCAACGCCCGCTTTATGCGGCTGGCTGTGCGAACGATCCTCTTCCTTCGGCGATGGAATGTGCGGCATGTTTCCTAGGCGGTTTTGTGGCGGAAAGCCCGCCTCCATTCCGTCGTGATGGAAAAAATGTCCGTCATAAAGTTTTTGATTTTAGACAAACCGCCTTGGATATCGGACATTGGGAGCGATGATGGACATTTTTCAAGCGATGATGGACGTTTTTTCCGAGATGATGGTTATTTTTTCTTCCATGTTGGACAAATTTTTTTCCATATAGAACATCAATGTGAAAATGATGAACAAATCGTTGAAAATGTTGGACAGTCCCATGGGATGATGAATGATTTTGAACATTCCGGTCGAAATGTCGGATCAACCGCCGGGAAAGTGAAAACCAATGTTGGACGTTTTACCGGAAATATGGGACATTCCTAATCTTTTATTGAACGTTTTGCAAAAAATGTTGGACATCTTCCCTTGGATATTGGACCGACCGCACCGGATGGGGAAAGGCATGTTGGACATTCCGGTCCGGAGAAATGGAATGGGGCATTCCTTCGCGATGTTAAACAATAAAGCCGTCCTTATTGGCCGCTGAAGATGTCAAGGGAATATGTTTACTGGGAATTTATTAATATCAATGCCTGCTCGGCATGATGCGCATCGGCAAATCTGCCCTTTCGGCGCTATGTTTTCATCTCAAAAAAATATCCTTTATAAATCCGTAAAAATTAAATATAATAAAGCGATTAATACGCTTTCAGTAAAAGAAGATAGAATTTGAATATAGGGGCCGGGATTATTTTATTTCCGATTTCTTTAATAGTTTTTGTGATTTCTTTATTATTCAGAAAGCAAAAAAGAAAAGTGTTTTTTGTCTTTTTGAGCGTCGGCTGCATTTTTTTAGTGCTTTCATAACCGGTCTGTACGGCCCCTACGCCGATCATATCCGCTAATTTTTATAAATTGACGGGGGGATCATTCGATCCTGCAAAAGTTTGACGGTTACCGCTCCACAAACGGATTTTCTTCCGCGAACCGTTTTCCGCATGTTTAGCAGGCATATTTTTTTCCTGTAGAAATAACCGTCAGCGGCTCAAACCACTTTAAATGCCTCATCTTTTGAATCGATAGTCGCGGATTTTTCCCCCTTCCGTCCCGCAGCGGGGGAGACGGTGGGACTTCACAGGCATTTCGACGTAGAGGTGAATCGAATGTTCACAGATTTCCACTTTGTTGATTTTCACATCTTTCAATCCGGGGAGAAATAGGTTACGATTCAATGGACACGTGGCTCCTTTCTTTGTTGGTTGACCAAATCCAGTATATAAGAAATCGGAGCCCACGTGTCTTATTTTTTGAATTGTTTTAGAACCCCAACAATAGTATAGATCTTAAAGTGTGTTCCGGTTTTTTTGTCATAAAATAAAAAATCAACCTCCAAACGCCAGTGATAAAAACGGTGATAATACGGCAAATGACCGCATCTTTGACCGTATCACTAGACGCTTGAGAAGGTTGATTTGACGGGCTTTATCGCCTTTTTTCGTTACGTCCCAGGAGAGATTCGAACTCCCGACCGACGGCTTAGAAGGCCGCTGCTCTATCCAGCTGAGCTACTGGGACAAGGATCCCTGAACCCTTCTCCTTCACGGAGTTCAAAGACAAATTTTATTTTAGTATCATTCTCTTCCCCTGTCAATATTATTTTAACCCTGAGCTTTTTGCGATGTAGCG
>SPLK01000167.1_pt1 | contig 25719 bp, 24 predicted proteins | sample 2456111 | NCBI WGS metagenome assembly SPLK01 (sample SAMN11156906, study PRJNA527647) | hot springs metagenome | biome: Geothermal region; feature: Hot spring; material: tree branch in hot spring; isolation source: hot spring sediment rich in lignocellulosic material ... | reverse complement strand
GGGCCGTGGAGATCGCCATGGAGGGGCACGTGCCCCTGCGGATCCGCCGCACCGGCTCGGACGATCCGGGCACCCTGGTCTGGGACCGGCCCCACGGCGGTCACATCGAGATTCGCTCCGACCGGCCGGTGGTGGGGGTGGCGCACGTGGCGCCCCTGACCCAGGTGGTCGTCAGCGGCCACCGCGACTTCAACGAGGGCTCCCTCAACGCCCGGATGCTGGAGGCGGTGGCCCGGCGAGGCGTCAGCATCGACCTCATCCTGGTCAGCCCCCACCAGCTCATGTTCACGGTGCCCGAGGGCGCCGCCGCGTCGGTGCAGGAGGCGCTGGCCGACTTCGACGTGGAGGTGGCCCTCACCGGGCGGCTGGCCAAGGTCTCGGTGGTGGGCGCCGGCATGCACGGGGTGCCGGGCGTGATGGCACGCATCGCCCGGGCGCTGACGGGCGCCGGGGTCGAGATCCTGCAGACCTCGGACTCGCACGCCAGCATCTCGTGCCTGGTGGATGCCGACCGGCTGCCCCAGGCTATCCGAGCGCTGTTCGAGGAGTTCGAGCTGGGAAAGGGGAGGTAGGCCGACCATGACAAAGGGGCTGGGACGCCTGCTGACGGCGATGGTGACCCCGATGCGGGCGGACGCGAGCGTGGACTACGCCGCCGCCGCCACGCTGGCGGCGCGCCTGGTGGAGTCCGGATCGGACGGCGTCGTCGTCTGCGGCACGACGGGCGAGTCGCCGACGCTGACCGACGAGGAGAAGGTGGGCCTCTTCGAGGCGGTGGTGGAGGCCATCGGGGGCCGCGCCACCGTGGTGGCCGGCACGGGTACCTACGACACCCACCACAGCATCGAGCTGACCCGGCGAGCCGAGAAGGCGGGCGTCGATGCCATCCTGGCGGTGGTGCCGTACTACAACCGCCCCCCGCAGGAGGGGCTCTTCCGGCACTTCGAGGCCATCGCCAGGGCGACGAGCCTGCCGGTGATCCTGTACAATATCCCCGGCCGGACCGGCCAGCACCTGACGGCCGAGACGACGGCCCGGCTGGCTGCCATTCCCAACGTGGTGGCGCTCAAGGATTCGACGGGGCAGATCGATCACGTCTCCCAGGTGCGGCGGTTGGTGCCGCCGGAGTTCCTCATCTACAGCGGTGATGACAGCCTGACGCTGCCCATCCTCTCGGTGGGCGGTGACGGCGTGATCAGCGTCGCCTCCCACCTGGTCGGACGGCGCATCCGAGACATGATCGACGCGTTCCTGGCGGGCAACGTGCAGGGGGCACGGCAGATCCACCTGGAGATGTTCGGGTTGTTCAGGGCGCTGTTCGTCACGACCAACCCCATCCCCGTCAAGCGGGCCCTCAAGCTGGCTGGCATCGACGCGGGCCCCGTGCGCCCTCCGCTGGTGGAGGCGTCGGAGGCCGAGACTAAGGTGATACGGGACGCCATGGCCGAGCTGGGGCTCGTGGCCTGACGGCGAGGGCCTGGCCGCTCCCGGCCGGTCGATCACACGAGGACAAGATGGAGGAGTGGTCCAAGGGAATGGGTTCCAACGGCCCGGCCGTCCAGCTGATCCCTCTCGGGGGGCTGGGCGAGATAGGGAAGAACATGTTGCTGTTGGAGACGGAGAAGGAGATCCTGGTCATCGACGCCGGGGTGATGTTCCCCGAAGAGGAGATGCTAGGGATCGACCTCGTCATCCCCGATATGAGCTACCTCTTGGAGCGTCGCCAGAAGGTCCGGGCCGTCCTGCTGACCCACGGGCACGAGGACCACATCGGCGCGTTGCCCTACCTGCTCCGGGAGGTCCGGGTGCCGGTCTACGGCACCCGCCTGACGCTGGGGCTGGTGCGGGCGCGGTTGGCGGAGCACCGGCTCGACTTCGACCCGGTCCTGGTGGAGGTGAAGCCCGGTGAGCGGCACCGGCCGGGGAGCTTCGACGTGGAGTTCATCCACCTCAATCACTCCATCCCCGGGGCCGTCGCCATCGCTGCCCACACGCCCGCGGGCATCGTCCTGCACGTGACGGACTTCAAGTTCGACCAGACGCCCATCGACAACCAGCCGGCCGACTACCACCGGCTGGCCGAACTGGGCAAGCAGGGCGTGGCGGTGCTCCTCTCCGACAGCACCAACGCGGAGCATCCGGGTTGGACGCCCTCGGAGCGCTCCGTGGGGCAATCCCTGCTGGAGGTGTTCCAGCGGGCCCCGGGGCGGGTGTTGCTGGCCACCTTCGCCACCAACGTCCACCGCATCCAGCAGGCCATCGACGCGGCCGTGGCCACCGGGCGCAAGGTGGCGGTGGTGGGCCGCAGCATGGAGAACGTGGTGGGCATCGCCTCGGAGCTGGATTACCTGCACGTCCCGCCGGGCACCCTGGTGGGGCTGGACGAGATCGGGCGCCGGCCCCACGACCGGCTCGTCATCCTGACCACCGGCAGCCAGGGCGAGCCGATGTCGGCCCTGTCGCGCATGGCGTCGGGGGATCACCGCCAGGTGGCCATCGTGCCCGGTGACACGGTGGTCATCTCGGCCCATCCCATCCCGGGCAACGAGCGGTTGGTAGGCCGCACCATCAACTTGCTCTTCAAGCTGGGGGCCAACGTCATTTACGAGCCCTTCGAGGAGATCCACGCCTCCGGACACGCCAGCCAGGAGGAGCTCAAGCTGCTGCTCAACCTGGTGCGGCCCCGCTTCTTCGTGCCGGTGCACGGCGAGTACCGGATGCTGGTCAAGCACGCCCGTCTCGCCCGGGAGGTGGGCATCGCCCCCGACCGGGTGCTGCTCGTCGAGAACGGGGACGTGCTGGAGCTGTCCGGCCAGCGTCTGGTGCGGCGGGGCAGCGTCCCGGCCGGTCAGGTCTTCGTCGACGGCCTCAGCGTGGGCGACGTCGGCAGCGTGGTGCTGCGGGACCGCCGCCAGCTGGCACAGGACGGCATCGTGGTGGTGGTGGCCACGGTGGACGCCCGATCGGGCGAGCTGGTGGCGGGGCCCGAGCTGGTCTCGAGAGGCTTCGTCTACGCTCGAGAGTCGGAGGCGCTGCTGGAGGAGGCCCGCCAGCAGGCGAAGGCCGCCCTGCTCGAGGCCCTGCACCGCAACGGGACCGAGTGGGGCGCGCTCAAGGGGCGGGTGAAGGATGCGCTGGGGCAGTTCGTCTACGAGCGGCTCAAGCGGCGCCCCATGATCCTGCCCATCATCGTCGAGGTGTGAGGCGCTCGGGCGCATACTACCTCCTGCCATCGACGCAACGGGCGAGGCAGGAGGCGGTGGCGTCATGGAGTGGAAGGGGTCCTGGCCGGCCGTCGGCGGCAACGACGGCGGGGCAGAGGCGGCGGACGGGGAGGCGCCGGACGGGCAGGGCAGATCCCAGCCGCCGGCGCCCGGCCCCCTGGAGTATCTGCGGCAGCTGGGTCAGCTCTCGCCGGTCCCCTCGGGGGAGCAGGGCATCCACGTGCTGCCCATCGTGGGGCAGATCGAGGGGCACGTCAGCCTGCCTCCCAAGAACAAGGCGACCAAGTACGAGCACGTCATCCCCCAGCTCGTGGCGGTCGAGCAGAGCCCCCGGGTGAAGGGCGTGCTCATCGTCCTCAACACCGTCGGTGGCGACATCGAGGCCGGGCTCGCCATCGCCGAGATGGTGCGCACCCTCTCCAAGCCTGCCGTCTCCGTGGTGCTGGGGGGCGGGCACTCCATCGGGATTCCCATCGCGGTGGCGGCCGACTACAGCTTCGTGGCGGAGACGGCCACCATCACCATCCATCCGGTGCGCCTGTCGGGGGTGCTGGTGGGCATGCCCCAGGCCTACGAGTACCTCGACAAGATGCAGGACCGGATCATCCGCTTCATCGTCGACAACTCCCGCATCCCCGAAGCCAAGCTGCGCGAGCTGATGTTTCGCACCGGCGATCTGGTGCGCGACGTGGGCACCGTGCTGGTCGGGCGGGAGGCGGTCAACGTGGGGCTCATCGACGAGATAGGGGGGCTCTCGCAGGCGTTGCGCAAGCTGCACGAGTTGGCGGAGCGCAGTCGCGAGGCCGTCCCGACGGAGGCGCCGGGGCTGTGATCCCCTGGAGCGTGCTCGCCGAGCCCCTGGAGGGCCGAGAGGAGGAGGCTGGTGGAGAGGCGCCGGGGGGAGTCGTGCAGGTGGCCCTGGGGTCCTGGCGGGGCGTGCCCGTCTGGGTGGAGTGTCGCCAGGGGCCCGGGGGGCGCCTGGTCGTCGAGCGCCTCGTCACCACCGATCCCGAGCTGTACCTGTGGCCGGCGCTGGGGCCCGGGGCGGTGTTACCGCCCGCCTGAGCCGGGGCGCCGGTGCAGTAGCGGGCGCCGTCTCGTGATGGCGTTCACGAGATCAGGTATAATGGCGCCGGGCGGAACTTGACCCGGGCGGTGAAAGCGTGCGGCTCTGGGAGCGGCTGGAGGTGCGCCTGCTGGGCAGCGTGGCGGCCGTCGCGCTGGCCATGAGCCTGGCCAGCTTCGGCTGGGATGCGTACCGCCAGCGCCTCGATGCCGAGCGCACCCTCACCGACCGCGCCCGAGCCGTCACCAAGCAGTTCCTTGCCGTCCGCTCCTTCGTGGCCCAGGCCGAGACCGAGCGGCTGCATTCGGAGCCGGGCAGCTTCCACCACCTGGACCCCGTGGCCGTCGCACGGGTGGTGGGCGAGATCTTCGGCGCCGGCTCGGAGGCCACGGTGCGAGAGGTGTGGGTGGGCGCCGCCTCACCCCAGCATCGGCCCGACCCCGTCGAGCAAGCCGCCTTGGCCCGATTCGAGGCGGAGCCGGGCGTCGCCGAGTACGCGGTGGTGAGCGGGCCCGAGGCGACGCCGGCGGCGGGAGGCTCCGAGCCGGTCTCAGGGAGCGGTCGGCTCTTCCGCTACGTGGCGCCCATCTACCTGGAGGCGAGCTGCCTCAGCTGCCACCAGCAAGGCGCGTGGGCCGGGCAGACGGGGGCGGAGCCCCCGTCGGTGGGCGATGTGATGGGAGCCATCAGCATCGCCGTGCCCATCGACTCCTTCGAGGCCTCGGTGGCGTCGGCGATCCGCGACCGGCTCTGGTTCACCGTCTACCTGACGGGGATCTCGCTGGCCGTGCTGGCCTTCCTGCTGCGCCGTCAAGTGATCGGGCCGCTGGGAAAGCTGACGGCCATGGCGTCACGCTTCGCCACCGGCGACTTGCGGCCGGCGCCGGTCCCCCGAGGAGCGGCTGGCGAGACGGCGATGCTGGCTTCGGTGATGAATGACATGGCCGCCGCGCTCCGCGAGCTCTACGAGGATCTGGAGTCCAAGGTGGAGGAGCGCACCCGCCGGCTGCAGGAGGCCAACGCCATCCTGCGGGAGAAGCAGGCGGAGCTGGAGCGGGCACAGCAGCTGCAGTCCGAGTTCTTGGCTACGGTATCGCACGAGCTGCGCACGCCGCTCACCTCCATCCTGGCCTTCACCGAGCTCATGCTGGAGGAGGAGCGGGTGGCCCAGGACGCGGCGCTGCGCGAGTACCTCACCGACATCCGGGAGTGCGCCCAGCGGCTTTACGGCCAGATCAACGACCTGCTGGATCTGGCCCGCATCGAGGCGGGCCGGATGCAGCTCGACCGGCAGCCCTTCGACGTGCGCGAGGCGGTGGAGGCCTGCCTGCGCCGCATCGAGCCCCTGGCGACACGCAAGGGGTTGGCGGTCCTCTACCCGCAGGGGGCCGCGGCCGTCTGGGTGGAGGCGGACCGCAGCCGGGTGGAGCAGATCCTGATGAACCTGCTCTCCAACGCGGTCAAGTTCACCCGTGCGGGCCGCATCGCGGTCGAGATCGAGCCCGGCGCCGAGCCGGACGGGGGCATGGTGCGGATCGACGTGAGCGACACGGGCATCGGCATCCGGCCCGAGCACCAGGCCATCATCTTCGAGAAGTTTCGCCAGGTGGATAGCTCGGCCTCCCGCGAGTACCCCGGCTCGGGACTGGGCCTGGCCCTGGCCCGTCACCTGGTCGAGATGCACGGGGGACGCATCTGGGTCCGGAGCGCGCCCGGCCAGGGCAGCACGTTCAGCTTCACGCTGCCGGCCGCCTCTGGGGTCGCGGCCCGGCCGGCGGGAGGATGATGGAGATGGACGGCGAGCGGATCCTGGTCGTCGACGACGAGCCGCACATCCTCAAGGCAGTGAGCCGGCGCCTGGAGCGTTCGGGCTACCAGGTCGAGGTGGCCGCCGACGGGGAGGAGGCGCTGGAGAAGTTCGAGCGCTTCCGGCCGGATCTGGTTGTGCTGGACCTGATGCTGCCGCGGCTGGACGGGTACGAGGTCTGCCACGCCATCCGTGAGCGCTCGTCGGTACCCATCATCATCCTGTCGGCCCGCAGTGAGGAGCCGGACCGGCTGACGGGCTTCTGGCTGGGGGCCGACGACTACCTGACCAAGCCCTTCAGCCTGGCCGAGCTGGTGCTGCGCATCCAGGCGGTGCTGCGGCGGGCCCGGCCCGACAGCGCCGCGGCGCGGCCCTCGGAGGCGGTCGAACCGGCGGCGCGAGCCGACCCGGAGACGGACCAGGACCAGGTGCTGCACTTCGAGGGCCTCACCATCGACCGGCGGTGCTGGATGGTGTGGCGCAACGGCAAGCCGGTGGAGCTGACGGCCAAAGAGTTCGACCTGCTGTGGCTCTTGGCCAGCCACCCCATGGTGGTCTTCACCCGGGACCAGATCCTGGACCGGGTCTGGCAGAGCGACTACGCCGGCGATCTGGCCAACGTCACCGTCTGCATCAGCCGCCTGCGCGAGAAGCTCGAGGAGGACCCCATGGCCCCCCGCTACATCCAGACGGTGCGCGGCGTGGGCTACCGGTTTAGGGCTCGCCCCATCAAGCCGGGAGCCCGGCCCGGCGCGGCGTCGACCGGCGAGCCGGCGGTGGCGGGGTAGGCGCGCGGCACTGACGGGGGCCGCAGCCCGGCAGGATCCCACTCGACGGCAATCGAACTTCTTCGGCCGTCTCTCTGGGAATCCGCTTCCTCATGTCGCAGCGGCACCCATTCTGGTGGTGCTTCAGAGGGGGTACCGTCTACGTCGAGGCAATCCGTCGCGGACCTCATCGCGGATCCGGCTGATCGCCCCCGTAGTATGGCCCGCTACATGGTCGAGGGCTCGTTGCTGCTCTTCGCGCTGGCTGCCCCCTTGAGCGGGGGCGGGTTGGCCCTGTTGCCGCTAGCCCTGTCGCTGCCGGTGCTGCTTCGACAGCTTCAGCAGGTGCCCCGGCTTGCGTGGCCCGCGGCGAGCCTGGTCGGGGCAACGTTGATTTCCGCGGCGTTTGGGGTCGACAAGCTGGTCGGATTCGGTCACGTCGTGGGGCTGTTGCTGCTGGCGGCGATAGGGTTAGCGGGTGGTCACGCCCTCGCTTCGGACGCGGTCTTGCTGAGACGTCGATGGCTCGCCGTGGCCACTGTCAGTACGGCGGTGATGGCCACGTACGCTGTCTACCAGCATTTTGGGCTGCACATAGCCAGGGCGACGGGATTCGGTGGCTTCGCCAACCGGCTCGGTACGCTGCTGGCCTTCTTCGGGTTCGTAGGGCTCGGTTACTTGTTGACGCTGCCCCGCCGGTGGCGATGGATATCGATACCTTTTGCCGCACTCGTGCTGACCGGCATCGGCGCCAGTATGTCGCGGGCTGCATGGGTAGCGGTGGTGGCGGGGGCCGCGGTGATGGCCCTGCGATGGGGACGGCGGGGAGTGGCGATATTGCTGCTCGCGTGCATCCTCGTCGCCGCCGTGGGGAGCTTGCAGTCGCGGTGGGTTGGTCGCTGGCAAAGCATCTTCGACCTGCAAGACAACCTCGATCGCATCACGCTTTGGTGGACGGCGTTACGCATCTTCGCGTCCAGTCCCCTCGTGGGGCGCGGTCCTGGCAGTTTCCCTCAGTTGCAAGCCGCCTTCATGCCCGACCCTGCCCCTGCCCGGGTCCCCATCTCCTCGACGCCCCACAGTGTGTTGTTCGGGCTGGCCGCTGATACAGGGCTGCTTGGACTGGCAGCCTTCGGCTGGTTGCTAGCGAGAGCCCTCGGCATGGCCTGGAAGGTGTGGCGACATGGCGACTTCTTCTCCGTCGGGCTCGTAGCGTCCGTCGTCGCGATCGTGGTCAATGACCTGTTCGGCCAGGGTTTCTACGCCATGGAGGTAGCTTCCGTCATGTGGATCGGCTTCGGCCTGCTCGATGGGCTGTACGCCGGTCATCGCGATGGATTCCGGCGCGGGAGCGGCGATGAGCGCTGAGTCACCGTCCGTGCTCTTTTATGCCGACTTGTGCCGGCCGTTCGCCCCGCCGGACTTCGAGACCCGGGCCATGGGTGGGAGCGAGACTGCCCTGTTTTATGTCGCTCGGGGCCTGGCAGCACTGGGTCACCAGGTCACGGTCGTCGCCCATCCGGGCGCTCGCCAGGGTGTGTATGACGGCGTCACCTATGTCGATATAGGTGGCGCCGAATGGCGGGAATACCGCAACGTGGACGTGACGGTCGTCTTCCGGCAGCTCCCGCACGCACGCCGTCCATTGCCCGGCCGTCATCGACTCTTCTGGGGCCACGACCACATCGGCCTGTATCCCGAGCTTCCGCACGGCATCAAGCGCAGCTTGCTTGCCGCAGCTTGGCGTCTCGGCTACCGGCTCTTCAGCCGGCACGCGCCCGGCGTGGTTGCCGTGAGCCGGTGGCTGGCCAATTGTTATGTCGAGTTTGCTGGCTGGCCCTCCGACCGAGCCTGGGTCATCCCCAACGGGGTCAACCCGGAACTCTTTCGCGACGCCGGCCCGCGCCCTCCCGCCGACGAGAACCGGCCGCTACGGGTGGCCTACACCTCGGTGCCCGAACGTGGCCTCGGCCTGCTCATCTCCCGCGTGATGCCGGCCATTTGGGCACGGGTCCCGGACGTGGAGCTGCATGTCTTTAGCTACCGGCCGCTCGAGGCCTATCGCGCACTGGCTTCCTCGGCCGGCTCCCGAGTGGTCTTCCACGGCGGGCTCCCGCAGCGGGACCTGGCTCGGACGCTTGCGTCTTACGATCTCTGGCTCTACCCGACCGACTTTCCGGAGACCTCGTGCATCGCAGCGATGGAGGCTCAGGCGGCGGGTTTGCCTGTCGTCACCTCCGCCCGCTATGCGCTTCGAGAGACGGTGGAGGACGGCCGCACCGGCATCCTCATCGAGGGGACGGTCGGGTCGGCCGAGTACGTGGAGCGCTTCGCCAGCGCCGCCGTGAGACTGTTGCAGGATGCCCGCCTCCGGCGAGAGATGGGAGAGCGTGCCCGTCGCCGCGTCTTGACCGAGTTTACGTGGAGCAAGGCCGCGCAGCGGTGGAGCCAACTGCTGTACGAAGTGGCGACGGATGCCGGGAGTCACCCGTGAAGGTCTCGGGCAGGGGTCGTACCGGGCGAACCCGCCCCCTGGGTCAGCTGAGCCGCGATGGCCTGAGCGATCCGGCGAGCCCCGCCCCTCGGGCCCATGCGGGAGCGACCCGCCTCACTCATGCGTCGGTAGCGCTCCGGATCGTCGAGTACCGTCCGCACGGCCGCCGCGATGGCGGCACCGTCGGGTTCCACGGCTAGGACCGCGTCTCCGAGCAGAAGGCGCTGGCGTCGGACGAGCGTGTGACTCATCTCCGCCCCCGTAGCGGGAGGCCGGATGATGGGTTTCCCAAGACCGGCCGCCTGCTCGTTGGCCGTGCCCGCCAAGCCGATCACCGCGGTCGCCTGACTGATCACGTCGCCGAACCGATGGGTGAAGATGGTGACGGTCACGCCGTCGGGGTGGGCCAGGGTCCAAACCCCTTCTTCCCCAAGTGCCCCTGCAGCGGGTGCAAGGGACCAGTGCGTCCCGACCAAGGCATCGGACAGGGGAGCGAGCGGGAGGCTGTCGGCCCACGCGGCCACGAACCGGCAGCGCCGGAGCCCTGCCCGGAACGCGCACAAGACGCCGTCGAGCGCGAGCCTGAAGTTGGCGTACGCCTCGGCCCGGCTGCCCGGCAGAATCGCGACCGTGGGCCTCGGGTCCCCGTCTCCAGCGTCGCCCAGCCGTCTGCCGGTGATATCGAAGGCGTCCATCATGGGATTGCCCACGAACATCGCCGGCACCCCGTACTTTCGTAACATGTCGGCGCTGAGATGGTCCCGGGTGAAGACGACGCGGGCACACTTCTTCATCAGGCTCCTCTCGCCAGGGTTGGAGATCTCCTGCCCCTGGGTGAGGTAGGCCGAGTCCGCTATCGCTACGAAAACCAAGGGACGCCTGATGACCCAGCGCGCCAGGTAAAGGATGAGCCGATCTCCCACGCCGACGACCAGGTCGATCCCGGGGGCCCATCGTCGGAGAGCCCGTACCTGTCGCAGATGGAGGCGGATCAACCCCGCTCGCAGGTCATGCCACAGGGCCCGGGACCGTTTCAGTCCAACGAGGCCTCCGCTCGGCATCGGCCGAGTCGGGATGACGACGGGGATCCGCAGGCGCCGGTAAGGGCCTCCGTCGCCCACGATGGGGGCGGCCAGCACGCGGGCAGACGGAAGCGTGTCGCTCAGTTCGCGGGCGATGGCCGCAGCCACTGCATCCTCGCCATGGCCATTGCTGAGGAAGAGCACGACGGGGTGACCTTGGTCTGCTGGCATGGCTTCATCCCCGTCCGCGCCGGCGAGCCGACAGCAACTCGATCAGGGTGCGCTCCCACGTCTCGGAAATCGCGTCCCACGAGCGCTGTCGCAAGGCAAACTCGCGTGCCGCGAGCCGCATCCGCTCCAATCGATGGGGCTCCCGGAGCAGGCGCACGACGGCCCTGGCATAGTCGGTTGCGAACTCCGAAGTGCCGGGGACACCCCCGACCACGACTCCCCGCTCATCGTCGCCGACCAACTCGGGAAGGACCCCCAGCGCGCTGGTCACCACCGGCACCCCAGCTGCCATGGCCTCCAGCACGGCGATGGCGCCTAGCTCTTCGAAGTTGGAAGGGTAGGTCATCAACGACGACGCCATGAGTTCGCGGGCCAACCGGTGCTTGGGCAGGGAGCCACGGAGGTGGACCCCCGGGCCTGCGACCGCCCGGAATGCTTCCAGCGAGCGATACGAGAAGACGTGAAGCTCGGTCTGGGGCAGCTCCGAGCGGATTGCAGGGAAGATGTCGCGCAGTAACGTCTGCAGGCCCCGCTCGGGTACCGACGTGTAGACCAGGCGCCACGGATCCCGCGCCCACACCTGCCCCTCCCGAAACAGGGAGGGATCGATGCCGTTGGGCATGACTCGCAGCTTGTGCTCGGGTACCCGAAGCAACCAGGCAAGCTGACGCGCCATGAATTCGCTCACCGCGAAGACCGCGTCGACCCGCTCATGCCACCAAGGTCCGGTCAGCTGCCGCCACCCGATCGCGAGCGCTCGAGCCATCCTTCCCCGTGGGGAGTCGCGGGAGACTCCCTGGTAGTCGTGTACCCAGAAGACACGCACTCGCGAGGGGATGCGCAGCGTCACGTCGAGCATGCGACGAAAGAGCACGAGCACGTCCGGGGGGCTCGCCATGGCCAGCCTACGCCACTGCGCGGACTGGCCACGGACATCGAGGTAGAGGACACCATCATGCCTGCCGGCCTCGGCTCCGCAATGATTCAGCACCGTCACGTCGTGTCCCAGCCGGGCCAATCCCTGAGCCACGTAGTACAACGCGCTCTCACTGCCACCCAGGCCGGTCGTAAAGAGCGTCCGGGGTGAGAAGGGCTCCGACTGCCGAGCGAAAAACCAGATGCGCATTTCGCCGCCCAGGTAAGGTCGAATCGCTCCTCCATGGTCGTTCCACGGCGATTTTTCGAAACCCTGCACGTCCGTACCGGTGCCAACGGCTCGGGCGACACGAGATGCAGGGGGCGCGTCCCTCGATGGCCAACGTCGTTGCCCTGGTCAGCGGTCCGGTGTGGTATGTTCGTGCGGGGAGGATGGGGCATGTCCGCTTCGTCCGTCTCGGTAGTCGTCCCGGTACGAAACCGCGAAAAGCTCATCGGCCCCTGCCTCGAGCACCTGCTGCGCGCTGCCGAGCCGGTTGCGGGCAGGGGGCGCCGCTTCGAGATCGTCGTGGCCAACGACGCCTCGACGGATGCTACGGGCGAGATGGTCGATGCCATCGCGGCGCGGAGCCGGGTACCCATTCGCCACATCCGACTGTCGGAGCGCCAGGGGCCCGCTCGCGCCCGCAACGCGGCGCTGGAGCTCGCCACGGGGGAGCTCGTCGTCTTCGTCGACAGCGACGTGATCGTGGTCGACCGGTTCTTTCAGGCCCATCTCGAGGCTCATGACCGTGCAGGCCCCCGTGCGCTGGTGCTCGGCCCCGTCATCTCCGTACCCTCGGTAGAGGCCGCCTTGCGTGCTCCCAGAGGGAGGGTCTGGGACTTCTCGACCAACCCACTGGATACGGCCAACGCCTCCGTCAGGAGAGAGCATCTGCTTGCGGTAGGGGCGTTCGACAGCCGCTTCGAGGGGATGGGGTGGCAGGACATCGACCTGGGGCTCCGCCTGCTCCAGCACGGGCTCGTGCGTGTCCGGGCACGGGGAGCCGTGGGGTATCATGTCAAGCCACCTCTCACGGAGCCGTCACAGCTCGCCTTGATGCTGGTGAAGGAACGGGAGAGGGGCCGATCGGCTCACCACTTCCTGGCAAAGCACCCCGGCCTGACGAGCCGACTGGCGGTGCAGGCCACCGTCTTGCATCGGGTGATCAACTGGGTCTCCCGCATGGGGGGACTCGTCGACGAACGAAACGTGCTGGACTGGGTGAGCTGGGCCCGCCGGCGCAACCTGGGCGCCCTCGAGGTGATCTGGTTGTCTGGTGTGCTCAATCGGGCGTATCTCATGAGCTTTCATCGTTCCGGCAGCGCCGGGGGCGCGCACGAGGCCTTGTGACAGGCGGAGAGGGAGGGCCCGTCATGCGGGTGGGTGTGGTAGGCGCGGGCTACGTGGGACTGGTAGCGGCGGCCGGGCTGGCGTTGGGGGGGCATCAGACGGTCATCGCCGAGGCCAACCCATCCCGCCTGGCTCGGCTGCGCGAGCGACGCGCCCCCTTCCTGGAGCCCGGACTGGACGAGTGGCTGCGTCGCGCGGGGGAGAGGTTGTCCGTGGTGAGCTCCGTGAAGGAGATGGGCCCCAGGGACGCCATCGTGATCGCCGTCGGGACGCCGTCCGGGGTGTCGGGGCAGGGAGACCTGACCCAAGTGCGGCAGGCCGTCGAAGAAGTGGTCAGAACAGCCGCTCCGGGGACGGTCATCGTCATGAAGAGCACCGTGCCCCCCGGCACGGGGCGAGAGCTCGTGCGCCAGTACGTCGCTCCGGCGAGGCGCGGGCTTGCCTACGTGAGCAACCCGGAGTTCCTGAGGGAGGGCAAGGCGCTCTACGACTGGCTCCACCCGGACCGCATCGTCGTCGGCGCGGAGGAGGGGTGGGCGGCGGAGCGAGTGGCCGAACTCTACCGAGGGATCGATGCGCCGGTGCTGCGGACCGACATCACCAGCGCCGAGATGATCAAGTACGCCGCCAATGCGCTGCTCGCCACCAAGATCTCCTTCATCAACGAGATCGCCAATCTCTGCGAACTCGTAGGGGCGCACATCGACGACGTCGCCACGGGCGTCGGCATGGACCCCCGCCTCGGTCCCCACTTCCTGCAAGCCGGCATCGGGTACGGAGGCTCGTGCTTTCCCAAGGACACGCGGGCCCTCTACTTCACGGCCGCCGTCAACGGGTACGCCTTCGAGCTCTTGCGTGCCGTCATCGAGGTCAACCGCCGCCAACGCATTCGCGTCGTGCACCGGCTCAACACACTCCTCGGGGGACTGGCGGAGCGCAGCGTGGCGGTCTTGGGACTCGCCTTCAAGCCGGGCACCGACGACACTCGTGAGTCTCCGGGGCTCGAGATCGCGCGGACGCTGGCCGGGTACGGCGCGAAGGTGCAGGTGTACGACCCGGTGGCGGTCTTGCCCGATAGTGGCGGTTCTCCCGGCTTCCCCGTCGTGCTCTCACCCGGATTGGTCCGAGTCGCATCGTTGGAGGAGGCGGTTCGCTCGGCACAGGCGGTCGTCGTCGCTACCGAGTGGCCGGAGTTCGTCGAAGCCGACTGGGAGCGACTCTACCGGCTGATGGCGGCTCCCCGCGTCGTCTTCGACGGTCGCAATTGTCTCGACGCGGCGCGACTCGCCGCGATGGGCTTTCGGTACGTGGGCGTGGGACGACGGGTCGCACCAGCGTTCGGCGACGCCGACGTGGCCCCGGCGTCGCTGGCGGAAGGTACCGGCGGCGCGTGACGGTCCCTGCCGGGCCCCGACGGGGCATACGACGGGTCGCTGCAAACGTAGAGTTGCCCCGTGCCGCCCGTCGTAACGGTGCCGATCGGACTCGCACTCGCGCTGGCCGGCGTCCGGCTGGGGTACGCCGCGGCCCGGGCTACGGCGGGGAGCTGGGCGAGCCGTATCCTGCGGGCCCTCGCGGGCCGGTCGGGCTGGCTGGTGCTGGCGGGAGCCGTGGCGGCGGCGGCCCTGCACAGCTCCAGCGCCGTCGAGGTGACGGTGTTGAGCCTGGTGCAAGCACGCACCCTCGCGCTCGACGACGGGCTCTTGGTCGTGCTGGGGGCCAACGTGGGGACGACGGCCACCGCCCAGCTGGTCGCGCTGCGCCTGCCGGGGCTGGGAGCGCTGGCCATGGGGCTGGGGCTGCTGGGGATGCTGGTCGTCCGCCGAGGCGCGACGTTCCTGGCTCTCTTCAGTCTCGGCTGCCTGCTGCAGGGGCTCGACCTCGTGGCCACCGGGGTGGGGCCGTGGGTGGGCACGCAGCTGGCGTCGCTGGGGCGCACCGGTGTCGCCTCGCCCGCCAGCGGGTTCGTCTGGGGCTGGCTGCTGACCTCCCTCGTGCAGAGCAGCACGGTGGTCTCCTCGGCACTGGTCAAGATGGCCGGCGAGGGCCTGCTGGCGCCCGAGGTGGGCGTGGCCGCTGTCCTGGGGGCCAACGTGGGGACGGTGACGACCGGGCTGGTCGCCTCGCTGTTCGTGGGGAGAGGGGCCCGCTGGCTGGCGCTGGCCGACTTCGCCCTCAACCTGGGGGGCGCCGTGCTGACCCTCGTCCTGTTCGGATGGTTCGTGGGGCTGCTCGAGCGGCTGGCTGGGAGCCCCGCGCAGGTGGTCGCCCACGCCCATACCGCGTTCAACGTGGCCTCGCTGCTCCTCGCCTGGCCGTTCGTGCGTCCCCTCGGCCGGCGTCTCGCCTCCCACATCGGGTGACGCCCCGCCCCACCGCTCCGAGGCCCGCCCGTCGGCAGGACTCGCCTCGAGGGCGCCGAAACGGCGCCGGGAAGGCAGGGGAGCGCGCAGGATGGACGTAGGGGCGGCGGTAGTCCTGGGCCTGGTGCAGGGCCTGACGGAGTTCCTGCCGGTGAGCAGCTCGGGGCATCTGGTGCTGGTGCAGCACCTGATGGGCATCACGACCCCCCAGCTGCTCTTCGACGTGGTGGTGCACCTGGGTACGCTGCTGGCCGTGCTGGTGGCGCTGCGGGCCGAGGTGATCGCGGTGCTGCGTGGGGTGGCCGCCTGGCCACGCCTCCTGGCCGGGGGGCCTTCGGCGGCAGGCGACGTCCGCGACGGGCAGCTGGCGGCGTGGGTGCTGGTCGGTACCATCCCGGCCGGTGTCGTGGGCCTGGCCCTGGACGACGCCGTCGAGGGGCTCTTCGGGTCGGTCAGGACGGTCGGCCTGGCCCTGCTGGCGACGGCCGCGCTGCTGGCCGTTGCCGACCGGGCACGGGTCCGGTCCCGAAGGCTGGGCGAGGTGGGATGGGGCAGGGCCGTCGTCATCGGGTTGGCCCAGGCCGTGGCCGTCATCCCCGGGATCTCGCGCTCGGGCTCCACCATCGCAGCGGGCCTGCTGACCGGCGTCGAACGTGACGCAGCGGCGCGCTTCTCCTTCTTGCTGGCGGTACCCACCATTGCGGGAGCGGGCCTGCTGGCCGCGCTGAAGGGCGCCAGCGGCGAGCTGGCCTCGCCCGGGTCCGCCGTGCTGCTGACGGGCTTCGGAGCGGCGGCCCTGTCCGGGTACGTCGCCATCCGTCTCCTGCTGGCCACGCTGCAGCGGGGCGCCCTGCGCTACTTCGCCCTCTACGCCGCCTTGGTGGGCGTCTGGGTGCTCGTCGGCCTGTAGGCCGCAGACGGGGTGAGCGGGGACGAGACGGCGCCTTCGGCCGCTTCGGCTGCTCAGGACGGTGGTGGTGGTGGCCGCCGTCACGTGGCTGGCGTACGCCTGGCTGGGCGCCGCCGCGGCGTGGGTGGCGACACGCCTGGGCCCCACCGACGCGGGGCGTTGGGGCCAGCTCCTGGAGGCGTACCCCGGGAGCTTGCTCGTCGTGCGGGCGGAGCGCCTGTTGGCGGCGCCGCAGGCGGGCGACGTGACCCCGCTGGTCAACGAGGGTCAGTCGGTGGCGACCGGCACGCCGCTGGTGCGCATCGAGCCCGAGTCTCCCGGTGCGCCGGCCGTGTTGGTGACCGCACCCTTCTCGGGGGTGGCCAGCTTCCTCGGCGACGGGTGGGAGGGGGCCTTCTCGCCCGAAGCGCTGGCCGCTGCCAGCCTGCCCGAAGGCCCCCAGCCCCGGAGCGCGCCGCTGGTACCCCGACGGTCCGTGGCACGGGGAGAGCCGGTGGTGCGGCTCGTCGACCAGCGGGAGCTTTGGGGCGTCTTCTTCGTGGACGGCTCGCTCCCCGAGACCATCGGCCCGGGCGCCCGCGTCGAACTGGTGGGGGCCAGCGCGGCCGACGGCGTGCCGGCCCGGGTGGTGGAGCGCGTCGCGGCCGGCTCGGGCGAGGGCGAGCGCCTCGTCTTGCGCATCGATCGCCAGCCCGTGGACTGGCTGTATCGACGCGTCGAGCGGGAGGTGCGCCTCGTCGTGGGCCGGTACGAGGGGGTCATCCTGCCCGCCTCGGGCCTGGCCTGGCGGCGGGGGCGGCCGGGCTACTGGCTGGCGACGCCGGGGGGGCCCTCCTTCGTCGCCGTCGAAGTGGTCAAGCAGGTGGGTCGGCACGTGGTGGCCCGCGGGGTGCCCGACGGCGTGCGGGTCTACCGCTGGCCCCGGTGGCTGGAGGGGTTTTGAGCGCCAAGGAAGTGGAGTGAGCGCCGTGGGGTTCATCGAACGGGTGCTGGCCTGGCTGGGTGTCGAGGCGGACCCGAGCGCGGCGTCCGAACTATCCGCACCGCCGACGTCCGTGGCCCCGATCCGCGAATCGGGCGAGAGTCCCGCGCGGCGGGGCCGGGTGGTGACGTTGCCCACGGCTGCGGCGGCCACGGCGTCGCCGGGCAACGCCGGGCGGGGGGTGAGCCGGCTGGTGGTCTTCGAACCGAGGACCTTCGACGACGTGCAGGCGGTCGCCGGGCACCTGCGCGAGGGCCGGCCCGTTGTGCTAACCTTGAAGGCAACGGACCGGGAGACCGCCCGGCGCGTCGTCGACTTCGTCTCCGGGACCTTGTATGCGCTGGACGGCTCCATGCGGCGCATCGACGACGACATCTTCCTGTGCTCTCCGAGCGGCGTCGACGTCGAGTGGGAAGGGTTGAACGCACCGTGAGACTTGGCGAGCGGGTGGCCGTCATCGGCGCCGGGGCCATGGGCGAGGCCTTCATCAAGGGCCTGTTGCGGCAAGGTCTCTCGAGCCGCGATGAGATCGTGGCCACCGACAAGAGCCCGGAGCGGCGCGCCCACATCGAGCAGGGCTACGGCATCCTGGTGACCGACGACAACGCCGAGGCGCTACGAGGGGCTGACACGGCGGTGGTCGCGGTCAAACCGCAGAGCATCGTGGAGGCCCTGCGGGAGATGGCGCCGGCCATCGACGTGGGCCGCCACCTCGTCATCTCCATCGCGGCCGGGGTGCCCACCTCGGTCATCGAGCGCCGCCTGCCGCCGGGTACGGCGGTGGTACGGGCCATGCCCAACATCGCGGCGCTGGTGGGGCAAGCGGCCACGGGGCTGTGCCGGGGCACCTTCGCCCAGGAGAGCCACCTGCAGCGGGCCCTCAAGATCTTCGAGGCCATCGGGCGAGCCGTCGTGGTGCCCGAGGGGCTGATGGATGCCGTGACGGGTCTGTCCGGCAGCGGCCCTGCCTACGCCTACCTGGTGGTGGAGGCCCTGGCCGACGGCGGGGTGGCCGCTGGCCTCTCCCGTGAGGCGGCGCTCTTCCTGGCAGCGCAGACCCTGGCGGGGGCGGCGCGCATGGTGCTCGACACGGGCCGCCATCCCGCGGAGTTGCGCAACTGGGTCACGTCACCCGCCGGCACCACCGCCGCGGGTCTGACCGTGCTGGAGAGCCGGGGGGTGCGAGGCGCACTGATGGAGGCGGTCCTGGCAGGCACGCGGCGCTCGCGTGAGCTGGGAGAGGCCGGGACGGGGGGCGCGCGAGATGGCTGAACTGTGGCACTGGCTGGGGCTGCTCATCTATCGGCTGCTGACGCTCTACAGCTGGATCATGCTGGCGCGGGTGCTGGTCTCGTGGTTGCCCGTCGACCCCTACCACCCGGCGGTGCGGTTGCTCCGGGACTTGACGGAGCCGGTGCTGGCGCCCATCCGCCGCGCCCTGCCGACGGTGCCGGGCCTCGACTACTCGCCCATCGTCGCCTTCCTGTTGATCTCGGTCGTGCAGCAGGTGGTCTTGCGCCTCTTCTGATGCGTACGGTATACTCATCCTCAACATGGATGCCATCCAGGCTCACAGGCGATGCGCGGGAGAGTAGCGGCGACGCGCCGGAGCCGCCAGCGAGTCGGGGAGGGTGCGAGCCCGACGCCCGGGTTGCCGTGAAGATCACCCGCAAGCCGCCCGCCGAGTCGGTTCGCCCGCTCGCCGCCACGCCGGGCGTGCGGGGCGATCCGGGGTAGACCGGGCCGGAGGCAGGCCGTTATCCTGCCAGCGGCGTGCGCCAGGGGCGCACGTCCATCGGAGGGGGAGGGTGCCCTTCCCGGCATGGGGTCGGGTCCGGGGATCCGACGGGCGCTCTCCAACAAGGGTGGTACCGCGGGAGCGTGCGAGTGCGAGCGGCTCTCGTCCCTTGGGGCGAGGGCCGCTCTCGTTTTAGCATCACCGATCGCTCGGGAGGGCCGCAGCGACCATGGGCACCGACACCAAAGCGCAGCGAAGGCCGACGGGCACCGACTACTCCAAGACGGTCCTGACGCCCAGGACCGCCTTTCCCATGAAGGCGGACCTGCCCCGTCGAGAGCCACAGTGGCAGGCCTTCTGGGAAGAGCGCCGCCTCTACCAGCGTCTCCAACAGGAGCGCAAGGCGGCGGGCGCGTCCCTCTTCGTTCTGCACGACGGGCCGCCGTACGCCAACGGGCACATCCACCTGGGCACCGCGCTCAACAAGATCCTCAAGGACTTCATCGTGAGGGTGCGGGCCATGGAGGGGATGCTGGCCCCCTACGTCCCCGGCTGGGACACCCATGGCATGCCCATCGAGCACGAGGTGGTGCGCCGCCACGGCGTCGACCGCCACGCGATGCCGGTCGTGGAGTTCCGCCGTCTCTGCCGGGAGTACGCCCTGCACTTCGTCGACGTCCAGCGCGAAGAGTTCAAGCGCTTGGGGGTCTGGGGCGACTGGGAGCATCCCTACCTGACCCTGGAGCCGGAGTACGAGGCCCGGCAGGTGGAGCTCTTCGGGCAGATGGTGGAGCGCGGGTACATCTACCGGGGCGTCAAGCCCGTCTACTGGTGCCCTCGGTGCGAGACCGCCCTGGCCGAGGCCGAGGTGGAGTACCGCGACCACACCTCGCCCAGCATCTACGTCGCCTTCCCCTTCAAGGAGGGCACGGGGTTCGCCCGCGAGCTGGCGAGCGAGGGGGCGGCCATCGTCATCTGGACCACGACCCCATGGACGCTGCCCGCCAACCAGGCCGTCGCGGTGCACCCGGACCGCCCCTACGTGCTGGCACGCATGGGGGGGCGCCTGCTGGTGGTGGCGGAGCCCCGCCTGGCCGCCGTGGCCGAACGCATCGGGGCCGACGACGTCGAGGTGCTGCGGCGCTGTCAGGGCTTCGAGCTGATGGGGGCCACCCTCTCCCACCCGCTGGAGGCCCGTGAGGTGCCCGTGGTGGGTGACGACATGGTCAGCATGGAGGAGGGTAGCGGCGCCGTCCACATCGCCCCGGGCCACGGGCACGAGGACTACGAGGTGGGCCTGCGCTACCAGCTGCCGGTGGTGACGCCGGTGGACGACCAGGGTCGCTTTACGGCCGAGGGGGGCCCGTACGCCGGCATGCCGGTGGACGAGGCCAATCCCGTCATCGTGGCCCATCTCGAGGCTCGGGGGCGTCTGTTGGCCAGCGGCTCCATCCAGCACCAGTATCCCCACTGCTGGCGATGCAAGGGACCGGTGCTCTTCCGGGCGACGGAGCAGTGGTTCGCCTCCATCGACGGCTTTCGCCGCCAGGCGCTGGAGGCCATCGACCGGGTCGAGTGGGTCCCCTCCTGGGGCCGGGACCGGATCCGGCAGATGGTGGCCGAACGGCTGGATTGGTGCATCTCCCGCCAGCGGGCCTGGGGGGTGCCCATCCCGGTCTTCTTCTGCAGCCGCTGCCGGCGGCCGCTGATGGACCGGCGCAGCATCGAGGCGGTGGCCGCGCTCTTCCGGCGCGAGGGCTCCGATGCGTGGTTCACCCACGAGCCCGAGGCCATCCTGCCGCCGCAGACACGCTGCCCGCACTGCGGGGGTACGCGGTTCGTCAAGGGCACCGACACCATGGACGTCTGGTTCGACTCCGGCTCCAGCCACCGCGCGGTGCTGGAGCAGCGAGAGGAGCTCCGGTGGCCGGCCGACCTCTACCTGGAGGGCACCGACCAGCATCGCGGCTGGTTTCAGTCGTCCCTGCTGACGGCCGTGGCCACGAGGGGCGAGCCGCCCTACCGGGCGGTGGTCACCCACGGCTTCGTGGTGGACGGCCAGGGCCGGGCCATGCACAAGTCCCTGGGCAACACGGTGGCCCCCCAGGAGGTGATCGAGCGGTACGGGGCCGACGTGCTGCGGTTGCTGGTCGCCGCCTCCGACTATCACGAGGAGGTGCGGGTCTCCGACGAGATCCTGGGCCGGCTGGCCGAGGCGTACCGTCGCATCCGCAACACCGCTCGGTTCCTGCTGGGGAGCCTCTTCGACTTCCGCCCCGACGTGGACGCCGTACCGTACGACCAGATGGAGTACCTGGACCGCTGGGCCCTGGCGCGCACGGCCGAGCTGTCGGACCGATGCACCCTGGCCTACGGTCGCTACGAGTTCCACGTGCCCTTCCACGAGATCGTCCGGTTCTGCACGGTCGACATGGGCGGCTTCTACCTGGATGTCCTCAAGGATCGCCTCTACTGCGAGGCGGCCGACGCGAGGACGCGCCGCTCCGCCCAGACCGCCCTCTACCACATCCTGGACGTGCTGGTACGGCTGGTGGCGCCGGTGCTGGTGCACACCGCCGAAGAGATCTGGCAGCACATGCCCGAGCCCCGACCGCACGAGAGCGTCCACCTGGCCCGGTGGGCCGACGTCAGCGCATGGCGTCGCCCCGAGCTGTTGGAGGCCATGGAGCCCTTCTTCGCCCTGCGGCGGGAGGCGTTGCGGGCCCTGGAGCAGGCCCGGGCGGCGGGGCAGATCGGCTCGTCGCTGCAGGCCGAGCTCTCCGCGGAGGCCTCGGCGTCGATGGTGGCGTCGCTGCCGGTACCGGCGGAGCAGCTGGTCGGCTGGCTGATGGTGGCCTCGCTGGAGCTGCGAGCCACCCAGGATGGGACCCCCCCGGGCGACGGGACGTCGGCCTGGCGCGTGGAGGTGAGGCCGACGGCCCATCCCAAGTGTCAGCGATGCTGGCGGCACGTCCCGTCGGTGGGCTCGGTGCCGGCGTGGCCCGACGTCTGCGACCGGTGTGCGGCGGTGCTGGAGGGGGCAGACTAGCCCCACGGGAGGCCCGGATACGCCTTGAGGGGGGCCAGGCGCAGCCGCCGGGAGTACATGCCGCCGGCGGGGCGGCTCATCGCACGCCTCGACGAGCTGGTCGCAGCCATGGAGAAGGCCAGCGTGGCCGAGTTCATCGAGCTGTACCGGCATCCGATCCGTCTGTTGTCGCTCAACTTCGTGGCGGGCGTCTTCCGGGGCTTCGGTATCGCCGTCGGCTTCACGGCCGTCGGCGCGGTCTTCGTCTACGCGCTGGGACGGCTGGCCGCCCTCAACTTGCCCTTCATCGGCAACTTCGTGGCCGAGCTGGTGCGCATCGTCCAGGTGGAGTTGAGCCGTCCCTAGCCGCGGGCGTGCCGGGTGCGCCGGGCCCCTGACGGTGCGGGCCTCGCGGGGAGATCCCACGCGGTGAAGGGACGGGTATCCCATGAGCGGTGGCCTCTCGGATGCGACCCGTGCCAAGCTCCGCCGGCGACTGGAGCGGATGGCGGCTCGTCTGGACCGCCGGGCCCGCTCGCTGCGGCAGGGCGGGCTGGAGCGCCCGCTGCACGAGAGCGTGGGCGAACTGGCCAGCTACGACCAGCACACCTCGGACCTGGCGTCCGAGACCTTCGAGCGCAGCAAGGACCTGGGGCTGCTCGAGCGGGTCCAGCTCACGGGCCAGGAGGTGCACGACGCGCTGCGCCGGCTCGACGAAGGCCGATACGGCTACTGCGAGCGGTGCGGCCGCTTCATCGGCACCGCCCGCCTGCTGGCCCTGCCCTGGGCCCGGCGATGCGCCGCCTGCCAGCAGGCGCACGACCTGGAGGAGGAGCGCCGGGTCGAGGATCGGGCGGTCGGGCGCCGCCCCCTGGAGGAGGCGGCCCTGATGCCCCCGTTCGGCCGGGCCGACCAGCGAAACGCCGGGGAGACCGGCCTCGACCCCGGCGACCTCTGGCAGGCACTGGCGCGCTACGGCAACGCCAACTCGCCCCAGGACGTGCCCGGTGCGGTGGACTACGACGAGACCTGGGAGGGGGCCGACACCGAGCAGCCCGGCGGGGTGACCGAGGTGGAGTACATCCCCGACATGGCGGGCACCGGCGTGGTCGACTACGACCAGGTCTACCCTGACCCCTCGACGTCGGGGCGTCGGCGTGCGCGGCGTGGCCCGACGGAGGAGATGGGGGGCGACGACGACCTCGAGGGCGACCGGTGGATGTGAGCCGGGGCGCATGGTAAAATAAGCCGACCTGCGCCGGAGACGGGTGAGACGAGGGGTGCTGCGCGGCCCGCGCATCACGGCGGCCTGGGCCCTGGGGACCCTGGCCGTCGACCAGGCGGCCAAGTGGGCCGTTGGGCGGTGGTTGCGGCCGGGCGAGTCGGTCGCGCTGGTAGGGGAGGCGGTGCGCCTCACCCACGTCACCAACCGGGGGGCGGCCTTCGGGCTGATGGAGGGGCGCTACGGCCTCTTCGTGGTGGCGACCCTCGCCGTGGTGGTGCTGGCGGGGGTGCTGGCCGCCCGGATGGGGCCGCGGTCTTCCCGGACCCTCGCGGGGCTGGGGCTGGCCGCAGGCGGTGCCTCGGGCAACCTGGTGGACCGGCTGCGCCACGGGGCCGTGCTGGACTTCATCGACGTGGCCGCGTGGCCGGTCTTCAACCTGGCCGACACCGCCATCGTGGCCGGCGTGGCCCTGTTGCTATGGCACCTCGCCCGTGAGGCGCCCCCCACGGTGGCGCCGCATCCCGACGGCAGCCAGCGCTGAGGCAGGAGGGGCCCCGTCCAGGCGGGCCGAGCGATGGGCATGACGGAGCCAGGAGAGGGATTCGAGGCCGAGCTCAGTTTGCGCGTCCCCCCCGATGCCCATGGGGAGCGTGTCGACGCCTACCTGGCCCAATTCACCCAGCTGGGCCCCTCCCGCAGCTACGTGCAACGCCTCATCGCCAGGGGCTACGTGCACGTCAACGGCCGGCCCGTCAAGGCCGCCCATCGCGTCGCCGAGGGCGACGAGGTCTGGGTGCTGGTACCCCCGCCCGAGTCGCCCGCCGACCTCAAGCCCGAGCGCATCCCCCTCGACGTCGTCTACGAGGACGACCACCTCATCGTCATCAACAAGCCCCGGGGGATGGTGGTGCACCCGGCGGCCGGCAACCCGTCGGGCACCCTGGTCAATGCGTTGCTGGCGTACTCGCCCAAGCTCTCCGGCATCGCCGGTGTGATGCGCCCCGGTATCGTCCACCGGCTCGACAAGGACACCACGGGGCTGCTGGTGGTAGCCAAGAGCAACGAGGCCCACCTGGGCCTGACCCGGCAGCTCAAGGAACACGACGTCCAGCGCATCTACTGGGCCATCGTCCGAGGCCAGCCCGGGGAGCGCGCCGGCATCGTCGACGCCCCCATCGGGCGGCACCCGCACGACCGCCTGCGCATGGCGGTCGTCCCCGAGGGCCGCCCCGCCATCACCCACTACACGGTCCTGGAGCGGCTGGGAGGGTACAGCCTGCTCGAGGTGCGCCTCGAGACGGGCCGGACGCACCAGATCCGGGTGCACATGGCCTACATCGGCTATCCCATCGCCGGCGACCCCGTCTACGGCGCCGGCCGAGGCTCCAAGGCCCGAGGGGAGCTCGGGCTGCGGGGACAGGCCCTGCACGCTCGAGAGCTCCGCTTTCGGCATCCGGTCACCGAGGAGCCGATGCAGTTCGTCGCCCCGCTCCCGCAGGACTACGAGGCGGCTCTCGAGGCGCTGCGACAGCAGGCGCCCCCGACGGGCGTCGGCGCCGCAGGCGGGCGGTGAGCCGTCGAGTGGGGCGGCCAGAGGAGAGCCACGGAGGAGGCGAGTGGCCCGTGGGTCGAGCGATGCGTGCCAAGGCGGAGATCATGGATGCCCAGGAGATGCGCCGGGCGCTCTCCCGGATGGCCCACGAGATCCTGGAGCAAAACCCCGACCCTGGCTCGCTGGCCTTCATCGGCGTGCACCGCCGCGGCGTGCCCCTGGCGGGCCGGTTGGCCCAGCAGGTGGCCGCCATCGAGGGGCGCCCCGCCCCGCCGGTGGGAGCGTTGGACATCACCCTCTACCGCGACGATCTGACGGCCGTGGGGCCGTTGCCCGTGGTGCGGCGCACCGAGATCGACTTCGACGTCAGCGGCCGCTCGCTCGTGCTCGTCGACGACGTCCTCTACACGGGTCGCACGGTGAGAGCGGCCCTGGACGCCATCATCGACCTCGGCCGGCCCGCACGCATCCAACTGGCCGTGCTCGTGGACCGGGGCCACCGCGAGCTGCCCATCCGGGCCGACTTCGTCGGCAAGGTAGTGCCGACCGCGCGCCGCGAGCACGTGGAGGTGCGCCTGACCGAGGTGGACGGAGAGGACCGGGTCGTGATCCTGGAGCGCATCGAGGGGGAGGGTGGACGGCCGTGAGAGCCGGCGACCGAGGCGAGGCGCGCAGCACGTGGCCCGGGCACCTGCTGGGGCTGGCCGATCTGGGCCCGGACGCCATCGAGCAGATCCTCGAGACGGCTGACGCGATGCGTCAGGTCTTCGACCGCCCGGTCAAGAAGTTTCCCACACTCAGGGGCCGCGTCGTCGTCAACCTCTTCTACGAGCCCTCCACCCGCACCCGCACCAGCTTCGAACTGGCCGCCAAGGCGCTCAGCGCCGACGTGGTCAACGTGGCCGTGGCCCAGTCCAGCGTGGTCAAGGGCGAAAGCCTCGTCGACACGGCGCGGACCTACCAGGCCTTGGGCGCGGACTACCTGGTGGTGCGCCACGCATCGGCGGGCGTCCCCCACCTGCTGGCGCGCACGGTGCAGGT
>SPLK01000166.1_pt1 | contig 25821 bp, 27 predicted proteins | sample 2456111 | NCBI WGS metagenome assembly SPLK01 (sample SAMN11156906, study PRJNA527647) | hot springs metagenome | biome: Geothermal region; feature: Hot spring; material: tree branch in hot spring; isolation source: hot spring sediment rich in lignocellulosic material ... | reverse complement strand
AAATTTATCAATACCTTTGGTTAACAAAATCTAAACATACTTGGGAGGTATAGACTTGGTTTAAGCGATGTTGAACCGGATATATTAGGTAGAGCTTACGAATATCTTCTAAGAAAGTTTGCGGAAGGTTCAGGACGGAGTGCAGGAGAATTTTACACACCAAAAGAAGTTGCCATATTAATGGCATATATATTAGACCCACAGCCCGGAATGGAAGTATATGACCCTGCTTGTGGTTCAGGTGGTTTACTCATTAAAACTTACTTAAGGTTTAAAGAAAAATATGGAGAAGACAGTAAAATAGAGCCTTTAAAATTCTACGGTCAGGAAATTTTACATACTACATTTGCCATGGCTAAGATGAATGTGTTTATTCACGATATGGAAGCAGAAATTGCTCTTGGTGACACAATGAGAAATCCTAAGTTTTTAAATTCAGATGGTTCTCTTAAAAAGTTTGACCTTGTAGTAGCGAATCCTATGTGGAATCAGAATTTTCCACAATCTGTTTATGAAAATGACCCATATGACCGTTTTGTTTTTGGTTTTCCACCTTCAAGCAGTGCTGACTGGGGATGGATTCAGCATATGTTTGCATCTTTAAAAGATTCTGGAAGAATGGCGGTTGTTCTTGATACCGCTGCGGTTTCAAGAGGGTCTGGAAATACAGGAAGAAACAAAGAAAGAGATATAAGAAAAGAGTTTGTGGAAAGAGACTTTATAGAAGCGGTTATACTACTTCCAGAAAACCTTTTTTACAACACACCAGCAGCTGGAATTATTATAGTTATCAACAAAGCAAAACCAGAAAATAGAAAAGGTAGTATACTACTAATAAACGCTTCAAAACTATATGAAAAAGGCAGATCAAATAACTACTTACCAGATGAAGCTATTCAAAAAATCTCTGATATTTATCTTAACTGGAAGGAAGAGGATGGCATAAGTAAGATTATTACGAAAGAAGAAGCGGTAAGAAATGACTATAATCTCAGTCCATCTCGGTATGTTGTACAAAACGGTGAAGAAGACACAATACCCCTTGATGATGCAATAGTAAGTCTTCAAGAAGCGGAAGAAGAAAGAAGGGAAGTTGATGAAAAATTAAAAAAGGTGTTGAAAGAGTTGGGGTTTGAGTTGGGATTGTAGAGTTGAGAGTTTCAGGAAGAGGAATGCTAAATTGATTAATAAATGACTAACAATTGACTAATGATTAAAGGATTTATAAAATTTGTAGAGTTTATAGAAGTGAGGTTGGAGTATGGGTGAGAGGGTTGTTAGAGTTGAGAGTTCTGAGTTCAAAGAAACAGAAATTGGATTAATACCAAAGGATTGGGAAGTAGTGAGATTGGGGGAGGTATGTAACTATTATTTAGGTAGAACACCTCCACGAAATGAAAATCAAAGTTGGATTAATGGAACATTTCCTTGGGTAAGTATTTCAGATATGAAAGATTACGGGCGAATAAATTCAACAAAGGAAAAAATAACTCAATATGCACTTGAGAAATACTTCCGGGGTAAAATTTCAAAAAAAGGGACTTTATTGATGAGTTTTAAACTCACAATTGGAAGAACATCTATTTTAGAAATAGACGCTGTCCATAATGAAGCTATAATATCAATTTTCCCAAAAAATGAAAAAATATCTAAATACTTTTTATTCTACTATTTACCAACCATTGATTACTCCAACTATATTGACAAAGCAGTAAAAGGGAACACTCTTAATAGATCAAAAATTGATAATATCAAACTCCCCCTTCCTCCCCTTACAGAGCAAAAGGCTATTGCTTATGTGTTATCTACAATACAGGAAGCAATTGAAAAAACTGAGCAGGTTATTAAAGCAACAAAAGAATTAAAAAAATCTTTGATGGATCATTTATTTACCTACGGACCTGTAAGTTTGGAAGATACGGAAAAGGTTGAGTTAAAAGAAACAGAGATTGGATTAATACCAAAGGATTGGGAAGTTGTGAGGCTGGGGGAGGTGGCAGAAATAAAAGGTGGAAAGAGATTACCAAAGGGTAATAAATTCGCAGATTGTTATACTCAGTATCCATACATCCGTGTTGTAGATTTCAAAAACAACTCAGTTGACATCACAAATTTGAGATTTTTGACACCTGAGCAACATCAACTACTTAGTCGGTATATTATTACCAAAGAAGATGTTTACATCTCGATCGCAGGAACTATAGGATTGGTTGGAAGCATTCCGCCTGAGCTAGATGGAGCACATTTAACCGAAAATGCAGCGAGAATAATTTTAAATAAAAAAATGGTAAATCAAAAATTTCTTGTGTTTGCCCTTTCGAACAGGACTGGGCAGGAGCAAATTCAAGTGCGTGCGACGAAGACATCCCAGCCCAAGTTAGCATTAGCGAGGATTAAGGACATAATCATCCCCCTTCCCCCTCTCCCCATCCAGCAGAAAATTGCAGAAATTTTAAAAGCTGTTGATGAGAAAATTCAAGCGGAAGAAAATAAGAAAAAAGCCCTTGAAAGTTTATTTAAATCAATGCTTCATAACCTTATGACAGGAAAGTTAAGAGTTAATTTGGAGGTGGAAACATGAGTTTATTGGGAGGTGAAAAATATTCCATCCAAGAACCAATAATAAACTACCTGTCCCAATCTTCACAAGAATATAAAACATTCGACAAAGAAAAATTTTACCCAAATCTTGGTTGGGAATATATCAAACCAGATGAAGCACTTAAATTAAGAGGCGGAGAGACTGGATTTATCTTTAAAGAAGTTTTTATTAAACAAATGATAAAGTTAAACAGTTTTATGACACAAGATTTAGCTGAAGATTTGATAAGACAACTTGAAAGAATTCCTTCAAACATTGAAGGCAACCTTATAGCTTGGGAATATTTAAAAGGTTTAAAAACCATTTTTGTCCCATCTGAAAAGAGAGAGAGAAATGTAAAATTTATAGACACAGAAAATATTGACAATAATATCTTTCAGATAACAGACGAGTTTGAATTTACCAATGGAACAAAAACCATAAGACCAGATATAGTATTTCTTATAAATGGTATTCCAATCTTTCTAATTGAAACCAAATCAGCCCATAAAATTGATGCTATGGGTGAGGCATTGGAGCAGGTAAAGAGATATCATCAAGAATGTCCTGAGATTATGGCAATCCTTCAGATATTTGCAATTACACACTTGATAAAATTCTATTACGGTGCTACTTGGAACACATCAGCAAAATCTCTTATAAATTGGAAAGAAGAAACCGAAGGAGACTTTGAAACCCTTGTTAAAACATTCTTTGATAAAAGAAGAGTTGTAAAAATATTAACAGATTTTATACTATTCGCAAGGCAAGATGGAGAACTTAAAAAAGTAGTCCTTAGACCACACCAGATGAGAGCGGTTGATAAAATCATTGAAAGAGCTTCTTCAGACAAAAAAAGAGGATTAATCTGGCATACACAAGGCTCTGGAAAAACATACACAATGATAGTTTCAGCACTAAAAATTATTGAAAATCCTATATTTAACAATCCGACCGTAATAATGCTCGTTGATAGAAACGAACTTGAAAGTCAGTTATTTGGAAATATAAAATCATTAGGTATTAAATCTGTTGAGGTTGTAGAAAATAAAAAAGATTTACGAGAGATTCTTTCAAACGATAAAAGAGGGCTTATCATTGCAACGATTCAAAAATTCGAAGGTATGCCACAAAATATTAATACAAGAGATAACATTTTTATCCTTGTTGATGAAGCCCACAGAACCACTGGCGGAAAACTTGGCAACTACCTTATGGGAGCGTTACCAAATGCTACATACATTGGCTTTACAGGGACGCCGATAGACAAAACTAAACATGGAACAGGGACCTTCGTAATTTTCGGTAAAGATGACCCGCCCCATGGATACTTAGATAAATACGGAATATCGGAATCCATAGAAGATGGCACAACTGCCCCATTACATTACACACTTGCACCTAACGAACTTCAAGTAGACAAAGAAACATTAGAAAAAGAATTTTTAAACATTAAAGATGCTGAAGGAATAAGCGATATAGAAGAACTCAACAATATCCTTGAAAAAGCTGTAAATCTAAAAAATATGTTAAAAAGTAGAGATAGAATTAGCAAAATAGCTGAGTTTATAGCAAAACATTACAAAGAATATATTGAACCTATGGGATACAAAGCTTTTGTTGTTGCTGTAGATAGAGAAGCTTGTGCGTTGTATAAAGAAGAACTGGATAAACACCTGCCAGAAGAATACTCTAAGGTTGTATATAGCTCATCTAACAATGACCCACCAGAACTTAAAAAATACCATATTTCAGAAGATGAAGAACAAAGAATAAGAAAAGCCTTTAGAAAGCCAGATGAACTTCCGAAAATACTTATCGTCACAGATAAACTACTGACAGGTTTTGATGCTCCTATCCTTTACTGTATGTATTTAGATAAACCAATGAGGGACCATATCCTGTTGCAAGCAATTGCAAGAGTTAACAGACCTTACGAAGATGATACAGGGTGGAAAAAACCCTGCGGTTTTGTTTTGGACTTTGTAGGTATATTTGATAAACTTGAAAAAGCGTTAGCTTTTGACTCTACGGATATTTCCGGGATTGTTCAGGATATAAATGTTTTAAAAGAAAGTTTTGCCCAAAAAATAGAAAATGGAAGAAATAATTATTTGAGTATTATTAGAGGAAATTCACCAGATAAAAAAATTGAGGCAATCCTTGAGTATTTCAGAGATGAAGAAAAAAGGCATGAGTATTATCAATTTTTCAGTGATTTATCAGATATGTATGAGATTATCTCACCAGATGCATTTTTAAGACCGTTCATGGAAGATTACGAAACATTTGCGAGAATATACAAAATCCTAAAAGAAGCTTATGAACCGAATACTTTAATTGATAAAGAATTTACCAAAAAAACAGCACAGTTAGTCCAACAACATGCAAAAGTTGGAGAGATAAAACCTTCTCTTGATATTTACGAAATTAACGAAGATACATTAAGAAAAATAGAAGAAAGTAAAGTCGGCGATACGGAAAAGGTTTTTAATCTTATCAAAAGTATTCGACATTATATAAACAAAGAATCATTAAAATCACCGTATCTCATCTCTATAGGTAAAAGAGTTGAGCGTATTCTTGAATCGTATAAAGAAAGACAGAAAAACACTCAAGAAACCTTGGAAGAACTTAAAAAGCTAACCGAAGAGATAAACTCTGCCAGAAAAGAAGAAGTAGAAAAAAACATGCCAGTGGAAATTTTTTCCATCTACTGGATATTGAAAGAAGAAGGTTTTACGAAAGCTGAAGAACTGGCAAACCAGATGCAAGATGTGTTAGACAATAATCCTTACTGGTATAAGAGTAATACACAAGAAAGAACAGTTTTACAAGAACTTTACCTAGTGTTAATACAATCTGGTGAAGCTGATGTTGAAAAAGTTTCTAATATAGCATCAAAAATTATAGATACTCTCAAAAAAGGTGTAAAAAAATGATTTCACCTGATTTATTTAAAGAAGATGTTTGGAAATTGGCAAAGGTAGTTGGTGTTAAACCAAGGGAAGTACACATAAGAAAAATGAAAAGAAAGCTGGCAAGCTGTTCAAGTAAAGGAAGGCTAACTTTTGATATATCTCTCTTAAACGAAACAAAAGAAGTCAGATATAAGGTAATTATTCACGAGCTTCTTCATTTAAGATATCCAAACCACGGCAAAATATTTAATTTGATGTTGAAAACATACTTACAAAAAATTTTATCAGAAAACATTCAAAATAGAATTGATATTGATAGAAATGAAATTAATAGAAATGATTAAGAAGTTAATTAACTTCTTTTACGTAAATTTATCACAGAAGTTGTATTTTACAGTATAATGATTAAGTATTGACAAAATTCTATGGTGTTGTCTATGATCAGTTGGAAATTTGGCGTGGATTCTGATACATCTAATACGGTATAATTATGGTATAATTTCTACGTACTTTTAAAAAGGCGTTTACAGAGGACACAAAACAAATCGAAGGGAGGGTTCTCAATGAAAAAGGTTCTTAGTGTTGTTATTGTAATGGTTCTTATGGCCTTAGTATTTTCAGTAAGTGTGGATGAGTTCAACGCACGTTTCTATGAAGCCAGAAGAGACAGGGATAAAGATAAGATGCTTAGCGTGATTAAAGGAATCGAAAGTATAAGTGACTATTCTAAGGATTCCAAATTGCTGACTGTACTTGCTGATTGTTATCTGGAGTATGCCACATGGGGGGTTTCCGATAAAGATAAAGAAAAAACACTTGAAAAAGCACGTTTGAATGCAGAACTTGCCATCAAGCTAAATCCAAAAGATGGAAGGGCTTATTACATAGCCGGAGCTGCTATCGGTAGACTTGCACAATATAAAGGAATCGTGCAAAGTTTGTTTATGCTCGGAGATTTTGACAAAAATATTGATACAGCGATTAAAATACTCGATGAAAATGATGAGGAAGGTAGACTCTATAAAACGTTTGCCTACATAGCTTCTGGTATGCGTTACAGAGATGTTCCATGGCCGCTTTACAATTATAAAAAATCCGAAGAACTTCTAAATAACGCGCTTAAATTAACGCCTAATTATACAAATATATATCTTGAACTTGGTTATTTATACCTAAAAACTGGAAACAAAGACAAAGCAAGGGAAATGTTCCAGAAAGTTGTCAACAGCCCTGCACATCCATGGTTGGTTAAAACACATGAAGAAGCTGTTGCAAGTGCTAATGAAGAACTTAAAAAGCTGAAATGACAGTTACGTGCATTGGAAAACTAAACGTTGATTTATTTTATCCTGTGAAAGAAATAAAAGTAAACGAAAACCATGTTTCTGAAGAAATTTATATAAACGTTGGTGGTAAAGCCACCAACGTTTCTGTTGCTTTAGCCAAGTTGGGTGTAAATTCCACGTTGATAACAAAAGTAGGGGAAGATGAATTTGGTGATTTTGCTTTAAAAAAACTCAAAGAATTTGGCGTAAATGTTATAGCTGATAGAATTGAAAGAACAGGTATAACATTCATCATAGTAGATGAAAAAGCTAATAATACTATGTTTAATTATCTTGGAGCAAACAAATTCCTGTGCAGTGATGATGTTTTGAGAAATGAAGAGATAATATCGAAATCTGATATTGTTTATTTTCAAAGCGGAATTGAACCAGAGGTTCTAAATAATTTGAAAAAAACAAACAAAAACATATTTGTAGAGTTATCAGAATTCATAGATCTTTCGTTGCTTAACGGGATTTCGTACGCCTCAATGAACGAATCGGAAGCACTTAGAATTTCTAACACAACAAATGTCGAAGATGCTGCAGACAAGTTAATATCCTTAGGTATAGAGAAACTTTTCATAAAACTTGGTAGTAAAGGGAGTTTTTACTATTCGAAAAAAGAAAAGATTTTTTGCGAATCGTTTAAAATAAACCCAATAGATACAACAGGTGCCGGAGATTCATTTACAGCTGGTATTATATATGGTTTACTCAACAGAATGCCAGTCAAAAAAATACTTAAATTTGCCAATGCTTGTGGTGCTATTACTTGCTTAAAAAAAGGTACAACCGAATCATTTCCAACACTTCAACAAATCAACTCATTTTTAGGACCCTCTTTGTGATTCCTAATCTTTGTCATTCAAGCATCCCTAAAAAATCTGAATAAATCAAACATTTTTAAAATTCAAAGCATTTAATTAAAACCAAATGTAACAAATGTAACAATTGTAATTATACATTTATTGGTGATTATAATTTTTTAAAGTAAATTATAGTCAAATATGATACTATTTCTTTCCTTTACAACAATTTACAATATAAAAACCGAGTATATAATTTCATTAAAGGAAAGGTAGAAAACACAATTGACGGGGGGTGAGTTATATGTCCAATTGGTTAGAACTTGAGGAATGGTTAAAGCAAGAACGAACTATACAAGAACTCAAGGCTATGGCAAAACAGCTTGGTTTAACCGTCAGAAAACAGATGACAAAGTCAGATGTTAGAAAAATGCTTGAGCGATTTATTGAAAGGGCAAAATTAGCAACTTCAGAAAAAACAGCAAATGTTTCAAGTGCGACTTCTCCTTCAAAATCTTCATCTGATTCGAAACCTGTTGTCCAACCTGTCAAAGAAGACCTAACAATTCCTGAAACATACAACAAAGATAAATTGGTGGCAATGCCTGTCAATCCACATTGGCTCCACTTCTACTGGGATTTCAGCCAAGAAAATAAAGAATTTTTTAAATCTCGAGAAATAGTTAAAGTTGTTCTGAGAGTTTATGATGTTACTTATATCGAGTTCGATGGTACAAACGCTCATCGAACATTTGAAGTCACAATTGACCCGATTAACTTAAAAAATTACTATCTTAATGTTCCAATGCCCGGTGCACACTATCTTGGGGAAATTGGTTATTATGATGTAAACGGTACTTACAAAGCTTTGATTAGGTCAAATCTCTGTAAGATGCCTGTTAATTCACCAAGTCAATCGACGAGGGAACGTTGGATGGATTTAAGGAAGAGAAGAAGAATTGTTATGCCATCAGGTGGTATGTTGACACCTATTATTGAAAGAGTTGCAGGTTCTGTTCAGGGTTTGGAGCATCTTTTTCGGATATCAGGGGCCGGAAGTATCAGTGTTATTCGCCTTAGTGGGAAGGGGATGTAAATATGCCACGTGGACAGATAGCATTCGTTCTTCACGCACATTTACCGTATGTTCATCATCCAGATTATCCGTTTTTCTTGGAAGAGCATTGGTTTTTTGAAGCTATAACTGAAACTTATATACCATTACTCAGAATGTTTATGGAACTTGAAAAGGAAAAAGTTCCCGTAAAATTGACTATGTCAATTACACCACCTTTAATGGAAATGTTTGCTAATCCAAATTTGCAAAATAAATATGAAAAACATATTGAAAAGCTAATAGAATTAGCTAGGAAAGAAGTTGTTAGAACAGAGGCAGAACATCCTACAAAAAATAAAATGGCCAAATTTTATCTTAACTTTTTCGAAGAAACTCTCTTTCTTTTCAGGGATGTTTACCAAAGAAATATCTTGAACGGATTTAGAGAATATTTTTCGAAGGGAAACCTCGATATAATCACATGTAATGCAACTCACGGTTATTTACCTTTTATGGAACAGTATCCTCAGGCGATAAGAGCACAATTGGAACAAGCCGTAAAAACTTATGAAAGGCATATAGGAGTTAAACCGAGAGGAATTTGGCTCGCAGAGTGTGCTTATTTTCCTGGTCTTGATAAGTATCTTTCTGAATACGGCATTGAGTATTTCTTCGTTGATTCACACGCACTCTGGTATGCCGATGAAAGGCCAAGATACGGTGTTTACAGACCGGTGGTGACGCCGAATAATGTCTTTGCATTTGCAAGAGATCCGGAGAGTTCAGAACAAGTTTGGAGCGCGCAGATTGGCTATCCCGGAGATTCAAGATATCGTGAATTTTATAGGGACATTGGTTTTGATAGAGAGTATGAGTACATAAAGCCTTACATTGACCCAAGTGGTGTAAGAATGAATGTTGGGATAAAGTATCATAAAATTACTTCAAAAGATACGCCACTTGAAAAGAAAGATTTTTATGATATCGATGAAGCAAAAAAAGTTGCTTATGAACATGCAAAAGATTTCCTTAGAAAAAAAGAAGCACAGGTCGATTATCTATTAAACCTTTTTGAAGGATTAGAACCAATAATTGTTGCACCATTTGACGCGGAACTTTTTGGACATTGGTGGTTCGAAGGGCCATATTTTATCGAATATTTCATGAGAGAAGCGGCCAAGAGTCAAAAACTAAGAGCGGTAAGGGTTTGTGATGTTGTTGACTGGATTGAAAAAGTTCAAATTGTTACACCGGCAGCTTCAAGTTGGGGTGCGAATGGTTACAATGAAGTATGGTTGAATGGTACAAACGATTGGATATATCCTCATTTGCACGAAATGGTAGAAAGAATGACAGAGATGGCGAAACTTCACACAAATGAAACAGATCCAATAAAGATAAGAGTATTGAATCAAATGGTAAGAGAGCTTCTTTTGGCTCAATCAAGCGACTGGGCGTTTATAATGACTACTAGAACAAGCGTGGAATATGCAGTTAACAGAACCAAAACGCATATTAAACGATTTTTAACCTTGTATGAAATGCTAAAGAGTGGTAATATAGATACAGGGGAGTTACAGAGGTTGGAATACTTAGATGATATCTTCCCTGATGCTGATTACAGAATGTACTTAAAGATATAGCATTGAATAACGTATAGTTATCTATGTAACCCTCTGTAAAGGTTATTCGAAGCTCCCCCGAGATGTAAATACGCATCTCGGGGTATTGTGTTGGAAAGCATGAAAAACTTGAGAATAGTGAAAATTAGTTTTTCTATCGACAAAAACGAAAAGGAGGTAAGGACAGTGCCTGCAAATATTTTTGAAATCAGATGGCATGGTCGTGCAGGTCAGGGTGCAAAGAGTGCTTCTCAAATGCTTGCTGAGGCAGCCCTTGACATGGGTAAGTATGTACAGGCCTTCCCAGAATATGGTGCTGAGAGAACAGGTGCACCTATGAAGGCGTTCAACAGAATTTCTGATGAGCCGATACTATTACACTCCTCAGTTGAAACCCCGAATCTTGTCGTTGTTATCGATGACACGCTTCTTAGTAACCCAGATATCCTTGCAGGGACAAACGAAGAGACAGTATTAATTGTTAACACAGTCAGATCTATCGAATGGGTTAGACAAAAATCTGGCTTCAAAGGCAAGATTTGTGTTGTTAAGGCAACAGACATAGCACTTGAAGAACTCGGAAGAGGTACGCCAAATACCGTAATGCTTGGTGCAATTGCAAGAGTAACAGGAGTTATAGAACTTAAATACGTTGAAGATAAGATTAGAGATATGTTCTTAAAGAAATTTGGTGAAGAGGTTGTTAACAAAAACATTAGGGCACTTCACAGAGGTTATGAGGAGGTGACTTGCAGTGCCTGAACTCAAAGGATGGAAGGAACTTCCAATTGGTGGATTAATAGTTGAACCAGGAAACGCTAAGCAGTACAAAACAGGAACATGGAGGGTAATGAGACCAATTTACCAAGCGGAAAATTGTATTCACTGTATGCAATGCTGGTTGTATTGTCCAGATCAAGCAATCGTAGTTGAGATCGTTGATGGAAAACCGAAGATGAGAGGCTATAATTACTATTACTGTAAAGGTTGCGGACTTTGTGCAAATGTATGTCCAAAGAGTATAGACCCGAAAACGAAACAGCCAGCTCCAGAGGATAAAAGAGCTATAGTTATGAAACCAGAAACAGATTTCTTAGAAGAGTAAGGAGGTGCGAAAATGCCTTTAAAACAAGCAATTACAGGTGCAGAGGCGATAGCCTATGCAATGAAACAAATAAATCCAGACGTTGTTGCAGCGTATCCTATTACACCACAAACGCCAGTTGTTGAATACTTCGCGAAATATGTTGCAGATGGTGTTGTTGATACAGAGATGATACCTGTTGAAAGCGAACACTCTGCAATGAGTGCTGTTGTTGGCGCAGCAGCTGCTGGTGCAAGGGCGTTTACGGCAACAGCTTCCGTTGGTCTTGCTCTTATGCACGAGGTTGTTTTCATAGCAGCTTCTTTAAGACTTCCAATAGTAATGGCAGTTGCGAATAGGGCGCTCTCAGGACCAATCAATATTCACTGTGACCATAGTGACGCGATGGCTGAAAGAGATAGTGGATGGATACAACTTTGGGCAGAAAATGCTCAAGAAGCTTACGACTTTACAGTCATGGCTTACAGAATCGCAGAACATCCAGATATAAGACTCCCAGTTATGGTGAACTTTGATGGATTTATTATTTCGCATGGTGTTGAAGTAGTAGAAACACTTGATGATGAAGTTGTTAAGCAATTTGTTGGAAAACCAATAAGAATGAATTCATTACTTGATACATCTAAACCTGTTACATATGGTGCTCTTGATTTGTACGATTATTACTTTGAACACAAGAGAAGTCAAATTGAAGCGATGAAACATGTCCCAAGAGTTTTTAAAGAAGTCGCAGAAGAATTCGCAAAGATTTCAGGAAGAAAATATGATTTGGTTGATGAGTACATGGTTGATGATGCTCAATATGTCATGGTAGCATTAGGTTCAACCGCCGGAACAATAAAACATACAATTAACGAGTTAAGAAAAGAAGGTAAAAAAGTTGGACTTGTTAAACCATGGGTATTTAGACCATTCCCAAAAGCGGAATATCAAAGAATATTAAATGGAAGAAAAGCTGTTGTAGTTCTTGACAGGTCAGCTTCATTTGGTGCAGAAGCTCCACTTTATGAAACGGTAAAATCCGCACTTTATGAAGTTGCTGTTAGACCACAAATGGGAAGCTATGTCTACGGTCTTGGTGGAAGGGATATAACACCTGCTCACATTAGACAGGCATTCGAAGATGCATTCAACGGCAATTTAATTGTCGACGAAGAAAGATATCTTGGGCTTAGAGAGTGACAAATAAGGAGGTGTAATTGATGCCATTAAACGCTATAGAACTTGCTAAACTTTTTCACGATAAAAACCCTGGAATAACACAAGGTCACAGAATGTGTCCGGGTTGTGCAGCACCAAACGTAGTAAAATTCGCACTCATGACAGCTATTGCAAAAGGTTACGAACCAGTGGTTGGCCTTGCAACAGGTTGTCTTGAAGTTTCAACAACAATTTATCCATACACTGCATGGAACATTCCATACATTCACAACGCATTTGAAAATGTTGCAGCAACAATAAGTGGTGTTGAAACAGCATTTAGAGCAGCTAAGAAAAGAGGAGAAATACCTGCAGATAAAAAACTTGCGTTCTTTGCATTTGCCGGTGATGGTGGAACATATGATATAGGATTGCAATCATTGTCTGGCGCAGTCGAAAGAGGACACAAGTTCATTTATATAGTATACGATAACGAAGGTTACATGAATACAGGTAACCAGAGGTCAGGTTCAACACCTCCAGGTTCTGATACAACAACAGCGCCAGTTGGAAAGAAATTACCTGGAAAAGCTCAGCTTAAGAAAAATATTGTTGAAATAATGGCAGCTCATGAAAATGTTTACGTTGCAACGGTCGCTTTATCAGAACCAATGGACTTCATGAAAAAGATAGAAAAAGCCCTTGAATTTGATGGTCCATCTTTCATTGCAGCACATTCAGCTTGTGTGAGATTTTGGAGAGTTACCGACGATAAAGCCGTAGAGACAAGTAAATTGGCAGTAGAAACACTCTACTGGCCACTTTACGAAGTTGAAAGAGGCGTTTATAGAGTAACAAAGAAAGTTACAAACCCAAGGCCAGTTGCAGATTACATAAAATCACAAGGAAGGTTTAAACCACTTCTCTCAAGACCTGATGCACAAGAAGTTATTGATGAAATCCAAGAATACGTTAACAGAAGATACGAAAGATTACTTGCTTTGGAAGAAGCAACAAAAGATAAGCCAATAAGATAATAAAACATAAAAAAAACTGAGCCGCTTTTTTAGAAGCGGCTCAGTTTTTTATAATAATTTACAGTGAATATCATCAACTTTGCTTTCGTTTAGATAAGCATAGGCAAGACATCCAGATTTACAAGATACATTTCTTAAACTGCATTTTGCACACACATTTGGTAACAATATCTGATTATTGTATTTTTCCCAAATTACTTTGAAACGTTCATTTCTGACATTTCCCATGTAAAATTCCGGATTATACCTAAAATGTCCACATGGAACAACATTACCATCAACTAATATCGATGCATGGGTTCTGCCCGCGGTACACTCTTCTCCTAAAATATTTTCTTCGATATACAATTCTACATTGCCTTTGTAAGCTTTTAATTTTTCTGCAACATATTCAACCATTTCACGTGTTGGAAGTAATCTATCCTTAAATATTTTACCTCTTCCAACAGGTACAAATCGGTCAACGTAAAGGTTGGTACCTAATTTTTCAGCCAAGTTTATCATATCATCTATGTACTTGTAATTTTCTCTATTAACAACAAACAGCAAAGTCACATCAAAGCCCGCATTGAGAAAATTATTTATGCCATTCATTGTTTTTTCAAAAGTTCCCTTACCACGTACAAATTCATGAACTTCTGGAGTTGGGCCATCGAGGGAAACACCTACAAGCAAGTCGGGAACAACTTCCTTTAACTTTTTGACTAATTCTCTTGATGCAAGTGATGCATTTGTGTTCATTAGCATTTTCAAACCTCTGGAACGGCCATAATAAAGTATCTCGAAGATATCTTCCCTTAACAATGGCTCACCACCAACGATGTCTAGCAATTCTGCCTCAGCCTCAATTAGTTGATCTATAACGTTTTTTATTTCTTCGGTTGTAAGCTCAACAACGGATTTTTTACCAGCATTGCAATAACAATGTAAGCATCCATAATTACAAGCGGTTGTTATCTCGAATTCAATATTATGCGGTTTGGGTCTAAGAGTGGTGTTCATCACCATACCTCCTGAAAAATTTTTTGAGTGTCAGAAGGGAGTAAAAATAATAAATAAAATAAAAACCCCGATTAGGGGGTTTTAATGCAAATAATTGAATTTTGGTAAACTTTTGTCTTTGGACGATGATGTTGATACAAAGTTTAATTTTTTATAGTTACTAGAAAAGACAGACATTCTAATCGAATACCCGCCCCAACTATTGACAAAGAACCCTAAAAATTAGTGTATTGCACAAAAATAGCCTCATGAAGATTTCACATTAATTAACCCACTCAACCAACTGTCTTTTGGTCTATGAGCAAATTAAGTGAAATACTTTCATGAGGCTTAAATCCCTTGTCCAAATTGTCAAACAAATCAAGAAGTCAAGAAGTCAAGTGACAGTCACTCATTGAAATATTACAATAAGCATCATCTTGAATCTTTCCTTAGCAAGAAGCGCATGAGGAATGTTAGCTGGCATTACAATTGTCTGTCCCTTTTTAACGTCAAATTTCTCGTCTCCTATTGTTATTTCTGCTAATCCATCAAGTATATATACAAGTGCATCTCCAGGTGCTGAGTGGGCTGAAATTTCTTCTCCCTTGTCAAATGCAAATAATGTAACACTGTAGGCTTTGCTCTGTGCTAAAGTTCTACTTACAACTGTTCCCTCTTGATACTGAACAAGTCCCTCCATTTCAAGTATAGTTTTGTGGTCGATGTTTTTTATAAATTGTCCACTCATAACATTACCTCCTATTCATTTATTTCAAAGCCTTTAGCTTTGAAAGTTTCTTTTATTTTTTCTAAATCAATACCCCTCATAAGTGCACCTTTTGGGATTGTCATTACTCTTCCAACTGTATTTATCATCCCGGGCTTTACAATTTCGCTAAAGCCTAATTCCTCCATAATGTCCACAACTTCAGGGTATTCCTCTACAATTTCCTTTAAAGATTTTTTAAAATCCAAAACCTTCATAAGATCACAACTTTTCTATTTGATGATTTTATTATACCACTTTTTATGGATAATAATGTAATTTATATCACATAAGTTAACTGACTGTCAGTTAACTTATTTTATTACTTCAATTGAAGCTAAGAAAATAAAAACAACTAATACCAGAGTAATGTATCTTAAAATAAATATATAACTCCTAATAAGCTTATTATTATTTAATAGATTTTTACTCGTTAATTCGTCCTCAATCAAATTTTTATCAATAAAATATCCTACAAATGTCGTTATTAAAAGTCCTCCAAGTGGCAGAAGTATATTGGATGATAGATAATCAAATAAGTCGAAGAAAGTTTTTCCATAAATCTCAACATTGTTTAGAACGTTCCCTTCAATCGAAAGCCCAGCGAGGCTTCCTATTAATGTAATTGTAATCGTAGTCAAGATAACAGCAAATTTCCCAGAGATTTAGCATCAAAATTCCAGTTAAAATTTTATTTTACTGGAATTTTATTTTTTTACATTTACTTGAACAACTGGTAATCTAGGAGACTGATAGGTCGCAAAAATAGATATACTTCCCACTTACCCCAAAAATTTTAAAAATTAATTTCCAATTTTTATTTTGAATTAAGTATCTACTAATATTGGTGGAGGCGGCGGGAATCGAACCCGCGTCCGAAAGTAAGCCACCGCAAGCATCTCCGAGCGCAGTCTGTGTTTTGAATTTCGCCAAACTAACGCCCACAGACAGGCTTTAGTTTGGCTAGCCTCAGTGGTTAAGGTGTTTCAGAACCCGAGGCGCGTTCTGAACACCTGGCTGGTAGGGTCACGCCCGACTATGAGAGACCAGCCAACTCTCATAGTGGACGGCTGCCAATTCTAATTAAGCAGCAAGAGGAACGTATTCGTTGGCACTTATCTTTTCCCCACCGTTTTTTTACGAGGACGGTGGGCAACCTCGGCTCGCTTCCTGCGAAGGCCTACCCCCGTCGAAACCGTTCGCCCCCAAAATTTTATCCCAAGCCTTAGAAAATAATAGCGATGGGAAAACCATCGCTATTTTTTGATTTATTATTTGAGCTGGTGCCGAGGGCGGGACTTGAACCCGCACGGTCCCAATGACCGCATGGCCCTCAACCATGTGCGTCTGCCAATTCCGCCACCTCGGCAAGCTAATGCAAAGTTTGGTAGTTTAGTTTTTCCCTTTTTTGGAGCGGGTGACGGGTTTCGAACCCGCGACCCCTTGCTTGGCAAGCAAGTGCTCTACCGCTGAGCTACACCCGCTCTGTTTGGTTGCTTTATCTTTCCTTTGGTGCGAGAGGAGGGATTTGAACCCTCACGGGATTATCAGTCCCACTGGATTCTAAGTCCAGCGCGTCTGCCAATTCCGCCACTCTCGCACCTATTTCTGGTGACCCGGGCGGGATTCGAACCCGCGACCCCCTGATTAAAAGTCAGGTGCTCTACCTGCTGAGCTACCAGGTCACCTTTATGAACAACGCGTTTTCACACGTGCCGATAAGAATAATACCATACACTGTAAAAAGTGTCAAGAGGTTCAAAAAAATTTTTCTGATTTTCTTGACTTAATTATTTCATTATGGTATATTAAAATGAAAATGATTTTCATTTTCAACAACACATAATTGTGTCAGCAATCATAAACATAGTAAATTTAATGGGGGTGAAAAGATTGAAAATGACTAAGAATCGGCAATTGGTATATGAATTGCTCAGTAAATCAAATGTGCCAATGACGGCTTATGAGATGTCAAGGAATTTGGAAGGAGTAAGCCTAACAACGGTTTATAGAGCATTGGATTATTTGGTCGCAAGTAATGTTGTAAGATACTTTGTTTTAAACGATTTTAAATACTATTATTTAAATTCTGAACATAAGCATTTTTTCCAATGTACAAAGTGTGGAAAATTCTTTCCTCTCGATGAATGCTATATGAAAGAGTACGAAGAACATATTGAGAAAGAGTTTGGATTCAAAATCTCAGAACACTTCGTATTTTTTACTGGCTTGTGCAAAGAATGCCAAAAATAATTTAAAAGGAGGTCTTAGATATGAGAAAAGATATAAAATATTTATTTCTTCTTTTTATATTAACAGCTGGTTTAATATTTGCTTTGGATAAAGTCCCTACCGTTGTTACTTCCATAAACCCATATTATCTCATAGCAAAAGAAATTGCAGGAAATAGATTGAATATTCAGTTACTTATCAAACCAGGGAGTGACCCGCATACTTTTAGTCCTTCTATAAGTGACGTAAAAGTGCTTTCAAATGCTTCTTTAATAATTGCAAATGGTTTATGTCTTGATAACTCTTATTTGAAGAATTACAAAAATGTTGTTTATTTAGGCGAATTTATACCTAAGGATAAATTATTAGAAGGTTCGGAAGGGGATGGATCTGATATTGGTAATAGTCATGAAGTTGGATATAACCCACATGTTTGGTTGGCTCCAGATTTTCTTATTGACTATATTATTCCCAAAATCGTTCAAGAGATAAGCAAGCTTGATTCAAAAAACAAAATTTACTATGAAAATAACGCTAAAAAAGTTATAACCTCTCTAAAGATTGTTTCAAAGAATTTAGATAAACTCTTAGCTAATCAAAAAGGTTCTGTTGTTATTCTAGAGCATCCGTCTTTTATGTATTTATTTAATAAATATGGTATAGAAGTTCTTTCGGTTGAGGAAGGACATGGTAAAGAACCTTCCACTTCTCATATAAAAGAGATAATAAAAAAAGCTAAGTCAAAAAAATTACTTGGGATTTTTGTCGGGCCTCAATTTAATGAGTCTTCTATAAAAACTGTCGCGAATGAACTGAAAACTGAATACATGATTTTAGATCCGCTTGGTTTTAAAATAAAAGCGCAGAAAATAAGTGAATTGTTTAACGAAGTATATCGTGTCTTGCAGTCAGCTATTAGTAAAAAGAGCGGTAAATAAGGTGATATTTATGAAAAATTATTCTATCGAAGTTGAGAAACTTGAGGTAAAGTTTGGAGATATTGAAATTTTGAAAAATGTGTCTTTTAAGGTTAAAAAAGGAGATTTTGTAGGCATAATAGGTCCAAATGGGGCTGGTAAATCGACACTTATTAAAGCTTTAATTGGTCTTATACCCTACAAAGGACGCGTGGTTATAAATGGCAAAGTAGGTTACGTACCACAGTTAGCTTCATTTAATAGGGAATTTCCAATTTCTGTTTATGATTTTGTTAGGGTACCAATCAGAAAATCTGAAAATTGGAAATCAGAAGTTGATAAAGTTCTTGAAAGAGTTGGTTTAAAAGGTTACGGTAAGAAATTGGTTGGTGTACTTTCAGGCGGAGAATACCAGCGTGCTGCGCTCGCAAGAGCGCTTGTTGCGAAACCAGATATTCTTATCTTAGATGAACCAGAGTCTGGTGTAGACGAGATGGGGAAGGCACGATTTTACGAATTACTAAGTGAACTTATTTCCGAACAAAATATAACGATATTAATGGTGAGCCATGATATAGGTATGATATTCGAAAAGTGCACAAATGTTATGTGCTTGAATAAAACTTTACATTGTCACGGTCCCACAACCGAAATTGATATAACTGAAGTTAAGAAAATCTTTGGCGAATTTGACTTGTGGATAAGATCTGATAATCACTTTGAAAAAGAACATGGTGGGCATGATAAAAATTATAACTATCATGAACACAATGAACATCAAGGGTAAAAAAGAATAAAACCAGAGGTGTATAAAAAATGGAATTAATTAAAGATATTTTAACTTACGAATTTTTAAGATATTCGCTTTTATCAACAGTTCTTATATCTGTACTAACCGGATTTGTCTCACCAATAATAGTTTACAAGAAGATGGAATTTGTTGGCGATGGTTTGGCGCATGCGATTTTCGCGGGTGTGGCTTTGGCTTTCATTTTGAATTTTAACATCTTCGTAGGTGCCATGTTTGCAACGTTGCTCTTTGCATTTTTGATATATCAGATTAACCAAACGTCTCAATTGGCGGAGAGTACTATAATAGGTATGCTTTTGCCAGTATTTATGTCTGTAGGTATTATACTTTTTTCTAAAACAAATAAATATACTACAGATGTTATGTCTTATCTTTTTGGTAATCTTTTACTCATCTCAAAAGGTGATATTTACTTTCTTTCTGTTATAGGAATTATTACCGTAATTGTTATACTATCGAAATTATACGAAATATCTTATTGGATAAGTGACGAAGCGATGGCACAGTTTTATGGAATAAATACTAAGATTATTAAATTTGTTGTTTTGCTTAGTATATCACTTGTTGTTGTTGCATCGTTAAAATTAGCTGGTGTAATAGTAATGGGGGCTTTTTTGGTCTTACCTGGAGTATTCTCAAAACTTCGCGCAAAATCCATAAAAAATGCGATTTTTAGAGCGTCGATATTTAATTTTTCTACATCTATCATAGGTTTTGTTTTAGCTTATTATTTTGACATTCCACCAGGTCCATCAATAGTTTTAACATCGTTTTCTTTTCTTTTGGTTTCTATGATTCTTTCAAGATAATGGAAAAAAGAGAATAAAGTGGTATAATTAAATGAATAATATTATATTTTATTAAATTTTGGGGGTGGCTACTTTGGACTTTGGAAATTACAAAACAGTAAAAATTTCAGAACCTATATTCTTGAAAGGTGGGGATATAGGGGTATTGTTAGTCCATGGTTATACAGGTTCACCACACGATTTTTCTTATATGGCAAACGAGTTAAATAAAGCCGGTTTTACAGTTTCCGTGCCAAGACTGCCTGGTCATGGGACATGTGGAGAAGATTTCTTAAAGACAAACGCAGACGATTGGCTAAGAAGAGCTTTTGATGCGTATTATGATTTGCAAGGGATGTGTAAAGAAGTATATATTTGTGGTCTATCTATGGGAGGAGTAATTAGCCTCATCATGGCAGCTCAATTAAAACCAAAAAAATTAGTCACATTAGCTGCCGCTACGCATGTATTTGATAATCGAATAAAACTTACACCTTTGCTAGCCTTGTTTAAAGAAAAAATGCCACGTGAAAATAACGAAAAGTACGAGGATCCAGATTTGGAATATCTCAGAAAAGAATACTGGTCTTACAACTGGCCCAAACAAGCCGCAGAGCTTTATAAGTTGATGAAAATCTCAAGAAAAAGTGTTACACAAATTATTTCTGATACCTTGGTAGTTGCGGCAAGAAACGATAATACTGTTCCCTTAAGTGCTGCAGAATTTATTTATAATAACATTCGATCAGAGAGAAGAAAACTCTTGGTGTTTGAACGTTCCGGTCATGTGTTAAGCAACGATATTGAGAAAGAAGCGGTTACGGAAGCTGTTAAAAATTGGTTCTTGGGTATTGAGGCATAGGAGAAAATGGTAAAATAAAAATAGACAAATTTTGTCTAATTTTAACATTAAGGTAACCCTAATTCTGGAAAAGTGGTGTATAATAAAAACGAACATGAATTTGGAGGTGTTTTACATGGGTTTATTATCAGAAAAAGATAGGAAGTACTTGGTTGATTTATTTGCAAAAGAGTTAGAAAATGAAGTGAAGCTTTTATTCTTCCACGGAGAAGATTGTGAATACTGTGATTTAGAAAGCCAACTTCTTGATGAAGTAAAAGAGCTTTCAGATAAGATTGTTGTCGAAAAATATCATAAAGACAGCGAAAAGGGTAAAGAATACAATGTTGAATACGCACCTGCCCTTATACTTACGCTTTCAGATGGAGTAGATAGAGGTGTAAGGTTTTACGGTATCCCTTCAGGTCATGAATTTAGCACCCTTATTCAAGACATTATCACATTCGGTAAAGGCGCAAAGCCACAACTTTCGCCTGAAACTATTGAAAAGTTGAAGAACTTGGATAAACCAGTTAAAATCAGTGTTTTCGTTACACCAACGTGTCCATATTGTCCAAGAGCGGCTTTAACAGCACATAATATGGCCCTTGCAAGTGACAAGGTAACGGCAGAAGTTGTTGAAGCGAATGAATTCTTCGACCTTAGTGAACAATTTGGAGTTTCTTCAGTTCCGCATATTGCTATCAACAGAAATCCTGATAGGTTCTTTATAGGTGCTTATCCAGAACCACAATTTTTACAACAAGTTCTTGATTTGGCTGAATAATTTGGCTTAGTAATTTTCTCAATTTAAATTAATGAGCCGATAGCTGTTGCTAATTGGCCAGCCATCCCCCAAACATTTCAGGGCACTCTATGTGCCCTGAATTTTTAGGAAATTTTATCAAAAATTATAGAAAAAATAACGAAAGGAGGTATTTGTATGGGTTTATTTGATATTGGCTCAGCTGGAAGTGAACTTAAAGAATATTACGATGTGATTATAATTGGTGCAGGACCAGCAGGTTTGACCGCAGCAATTTACGCAAGAAGAGCTGGCTTAACGGCTCTCGTTATTGAAAAAGCTATCGAAGGTGGAGCAGTTACACAAACCCATGTTGTAGAGAATTGGCCAGGTGAGATAAGTATAGAAGGTCAAGCTTTAGGGCAAAAGTTTGCCGACCATGCAAAACATTTTGGTGCAGAGATTCACTACGCGTTCGCACAAAAAGTTTACGTAGATGGTGATTACAAGGTTGTTGAGTTAGATGATGGCAATAAGGTAAAAGGTAGAGTACTTATTATAGCTACAGGAACGGAGCCAAGAAAGCTTGGAGTGCCAGGTGAAGCAGAGTTTAGAGGCAGAGGGGTTACATACTGCGCGGCTTGTGATGGATATCTATTTAAAGACAAAGATGTTGTTGTCGTTGGTGGAGGAGACAGTGCTTGCGATGAGTCTCATTTCCTTTCAAAGATAGTAAATAGCATTACAATGGTTCAGAACTTACCATACTTAACGGCAGCTAAGGTATTGCAGGAGAGAGTTCTTAACAATCCAAAGATAAAGGTTATAACAAATCATATTGTTAAGGAAATTAGAGGTACGAATAAAGTGGAAGAAGTTATTATTGTGAACAATGAAACGAAAGAAGAAAAAGTTTTAAAAGCAGATGGTGTATTTATATACGTTGGTTTAGTTCCAAAAACTGAGATATTCAAAGGCTTTGTAAATATGAATGATTACGGTTACATAATTACAGATGAAAATATGGAAACAAATGTTCCAGGAGTTTACGCTGTTGGAGATATTAGAATTAAAGGACTCAGACAAATTGTTACAGCAGCAGCAGATGGCGCAATCGCAGTTGAACATGCAGCAAAGAAATATTTCTAATTTCTAATTATTTAATATAGAAATATGAAAAGGAGGTATCGCATATGCCAACATATAAAATAAAGATATACACAACACCAACTTGTCCATGGTGCAAAAGGGCAAAAGAATATTTTAAACAGCTGGGCATATCTTTTACAGAAGTTGACGTATCAAAAGATCGAAAAGGCGCGGAAGAAATGGTTAGAAAATCAGGTCAGATGGGTGTCCCTGTCATTGAAATTGGGAACCAGATAATTGTTGGCTTTGACAAAGCAAAAATTGATAGAATCCTTGGAATTAGCTAAAAATCAAAAGATAATAGGGTAGATGGGAAAATACCATCTACCCTATATTTATTGATGATTAATTAATTTTACAAGAGGTGAGATTATGAAAATCAGTTGCCCAATTTTGAGGTTTTTATCAAGATTATTTATGAAAAAATTCAAGGTTATCAAGGTGAGAAAACTATGAGAAAAATTATTTTTTATTTATTATTATCACTTTTATTTGTTAGTTCTTTATTTGGCTATGATTACACATATAGTGACTTGGGAATAGCGCACAGAATTTCACAAATTGAAGATAAAATTTTGTTAATAATGTTCTCTTCCCCAAGTTGTTACTATTGTAAGCTGTTTGACAAAGATGTTATTACAAACAAATCGGTTCAAGAATTTTTAAGGGGAAATTATGTTTTTGTCAAAATTGAACCATCAAGCTATAAGACAACTTTTTTGGGAAAGAGTTACACAAACAATGATTTATTTTCTGCTTTCGGAGTTAGAGGTACTCCAACGTTTGTGTTTATAAGGAATAAAGAATCAATAACTCAAGTCCCGGGCTACATGCCAGCTGAAGATTTTCTAAAAGCACTTAAATACATTATCAGAGTTGTTGAAAAAAATTACAAAGAACCTTTCGACAGCTACTCAAAGAAATCTGATGATCTGAAAGGTTATCCAAAGATAGTAAATGTTGACAAAGCTAATAGTGAATATATTTTAAAATATGATAAAAACGCGCAATTAGTTAGTGATTTACCAAAAGATATCGACGTATACAAAGTTTACGTTACAAAAGATGAAGACGTTGCTAAGAAACTTGTTGAATTAGGAGCTATAAGGGTGCTTCTTGTAAAGTGAGGTGCCGAAAATGAATCTTCTTTCTACTCCAGATATCTCTGTATTTGTTGCGATAGTCTCCGGGTTACTTTCGTTTTTTAGTCCATGCGTTCTTCCATTAATTCCTGGTTTCATAGGCATCGTTTTAGGTGGTGACAAAAAGTTTCAAAGGCTTATAGGATTTTTTGTAGGTTTTTCGTTTATGTTTACCTTACTTGGCGCATTTTCTTCTTTTCTTGGGAGTTTTTTGGTAAAATTTGGTGGAATAATCGAAAAAATTATAGGTATAGCGATTATAATATTTGGTATACTTTATATGTTGGAGATACAGCTTTTTAAAGGTAAATCTTTAAATATATGGAAGTTCAAGGGATCTGGATTATTAGGTGGTTTGATATTAGGACTTGCGATTGGCTTTGTTTGGATACCCTGTAGCAGCCCTGTTCTTGCGTCAATTTTACTAATTGCGGCTCAGAAAAGTTTGTTGAAGGGTATGATTTTATTGTTTGTGTATTCACTTGGGATTTCTGTACCTTTTCTCACAATAGGTACTTTGGTAGCGCGAATTTTGACAAGAGGTTTTGGGACACCATCTTGGGAAAAGTGGATGAAATTCATAGGTGGAGGATTTATAATATTGATGGGATTACTCGTCATACTTGGCAAAATGAAAGTTTAAAAAGATAAAACTGTGGAGGTGTTTTATATGGCTACAGCAAGAATGGATTTTTATTCAGGTATGCTCTTTTATTCCAAGACGTTATCAGGGCATGATTTGATTATTGATGCTGACCCTTCTGTTGGTGGAAGGGATGCCGGACCGAGGCCAAAAGAATTGCTTCTCTATTCTCTGATGGGATGCACAGGAATGGATGTTGTGTCTTTGCTTAGGAAGATGAGAGTTATAGAAAATATGGAAAGCTTTAGGATAGAAGTTGAGTACGAACAATCACAGGAACATCCAAAAGTTTATACTAAGATACACTTGAAGTACATATTCAAATTCAATGGTGAACCACCAAGGGAACAAGTTGAAAAAGCTGTCAATTTATCTCAAGAAAAGTACTGTGGGGTCTCCGCTATGCTAAAGAAAGCTGTACCAGAATTTTCCCACGAGATTGTATATGAATGATTTATAATCTTTAAAAAAACTCTTGAAAAATCTACAAACTATGGTATTATATTCAACGGCATTTGAAAACATTTGAACGGGTAAAAAGGTCTGTGAAAAAAATTTAACAATAATCAACATAACTGAAATGTTGACAAAATTGAAGGTCTCAGTTATAATAAGTAACGCAAACGCGATTTAAAGCGAGCCAACGTAGCTCAACCGGCAGAGCGGCTGACTTGTAATCAGCAGGTTGAGGGTTCAAGTCCCTCCGTTGGCTCCAAAATCCCGACTCAAGTTTTTTTATGTCTGCGTGGTGAGGTGCCCGAGTGGCCAAAGGGGGCGGACTGTAAATCCGCTGGCAGAATGCCTTCGAAGGTTCAAATCCTTCCCTCACCACCAATATTTTTATAATTAGGAGGCTGAACGAAGATGAGAGTTCAAGTAGGGCTCAAGTGTGAAGAATGTGGAAACAGAAACTACTACACAACAAAAGAGAAAAGCAAAAAAGATAAGCTTAGATTAAAAAAGTACTGCCCAAAGTGCAATAAGCATACATTCCACACAGAAACAAAGGTCTAATATTTTAAGATAATTAGTCAACTTTTGGAGTCTGAATTTTTTGATACCCGCAGGGGCGTAGCTCAACTGGCAGAGCACCGGTCTCCAAAATCGGGTGTTGCGGGTTCAAGTCCTGCCGCCCCTGCCAGTTTTTATTTTTTATTGTTTTGTAAATGATTTGATGAAAGAGTTGTTGATGCTGTTAACTAGTAG
>SPLK01000165.1_pt1 | contig 25990 bp, 29 predicted proteins | sample 2456111 | NCBI WGS metagenome assembly SPLK01 (sample SAMN11156906, study PRJNA527647) | hot springs metagenome | biome: Geothermal region; feature: Hot spring; material: tree branch in hot spring; isolation source: hot spring sediment rich in lignocellulosic material ... | reverse complement strand
CACTACAAGTTAACACTATCTCTTATTGGCCTTTTTTCTGGAATGCCAACCCTTCTTGGATACTTATCGGGCGTATGAGAAATTTTCTCAAAAATCAGCAAAAATCTATCTTTGCCACGTATTGAGTATTTTCTTACCTCGGATAATTTAACACCAAGTTCTTTCATCGCATTGACAGATTGCCCAAGTTCTTCGTTGTATCCGGGTCCTTTGTACAAGAGTACCTTTCCACCAACTTTAACGTAAGGAGCTGTTAACTCAAGAACTGTTGCTATCTTTGCCACGGCACGAGAAACGGCACTATCGAATTTTTCAAAAAAATCACCTTTTTCTTTCAATTCTTCGGCTCGCGCACATAATGTTTCTACTTTTTCGATTCCAAGTTCTTTGCATGTTTGCTCGATAAAATGTACTTTCTTACATATACTATCAACTAACAAACCCTTCTTATCAAATTCAACCGAAAGAAAAACGCCAGGTACACCTCCACCAGTTCCAATGTCTAAAAACAACTCTCCAATATCTTCTGATTTAACCGGTAGCACGGAATCAAGATACAAAAATGCCATTGCTTCATCAAGATCTTTATAAGCAGTAAGATTAATCGGTGATTTTATCAACCTTTCAACGTATTTTCTTACAATTTCCGTCTTTTCCATCAAGCACCACCTTGAAAAAGAATTTAGCCACATCTAAAGGCACGCGAGACCTTGATATTGGTTCTGTTATCCATCTGTAAAACCACTCTAAACGTGTCTTTTGGAAAAATTTAGGAGCTCTCTTTTTAACACCGGCAATTACGTCGAAACTACCTCCAACTCCCATTGCCAACTTAAATGGTAATTGCATGTGTTGGTAAATCCAAAGTTCCTGTCTTGGCGCACCCATACCAACGAATAGTAAATCTGGTTTTAATTTTTCTATTTCTTCCGCAGGCGTTTGGTCTTCAAAATATCCATGATGGTACCCAACAATGTTGACCCCTTTATTTCTCAAATTTTCAGCTGCTCTATTTACTACATCCGGTCTTGCTCCCAAAAGATAAACTTTCCAACCTCTGTTCTTTGCTTCCTCACATAAATAAAGCATAGTATCAATTCCTGGTACTCTATCAGTAACCACATTGCAGTGGCGTTTAACGGCCCAAACAACTCCAGATCCATCAGGTAAATGAAATGTGGCATGCCTTAATGCTTCATCATAATCAGGAATTTGTTGAGCTCTTAAAAAAATTTGACTATTTAAAGTTACAACAAAAAGTTTGTTATCTGAAACTATTGAATCAACAAGATACCGGCGTAACTCTTCAGCTTTGCCACATAGCAAGTTATAAGAATAAAAAGAAACCTGTTCCAAAATTCCACCACCAAACGTATATTTTTGTTATTTCCGTTTAAACTTTACAAAAAAACCGGGTCGGTTTTATATTTCCGACCCAAGCTTTTAAAAAACTAAAAAAACAAACTCACCTTTTGGTGCCGAGGGCGGGATTTGAACCCGCACGGGTCACCCCACATGATCCTGAGTCATGCGCGTCTGCCAATTCCGCCACCTCGGCGCATTCACAATAACATTCCAAAATCTTAGCAACCTTATTATACCATTAAATATAATACTTTCAAGACTAAGTGTACTTCATTAAATTATTAAAACGGTTCAAGCAAACCAACAACTATATAAAACCTCTGTTTAAAGTAACTCATTTCCACATAAAGTTTATCCTTCATCTTCATTCCCGGCGGATCTGGTATGTACGCTCTGAAACTTGCAAAAAGATTATCTAAAAAATTCAAACTGCTACCATATTCCATTAAAAAAGCAAGTTTTATATCGAATTGCCCTTTATACTTGTAACCTATAAATCCTCCGTAATTCATGTAAATTTTGTTGTTTTGTAAATCGTTAACTATCCCTATCATCGGACCCGTTGAAACGCCCAACGGCGTTTCGAATAATATTGAACCATCTATACCCCATTCTAAATTAACAAAATAATTCCCATTTAACGAAAACATATTATCTTCGTAACCTACACGAACAACCCAGTTATTGTTGTTTATTCCATATCCTACACCAATATTTACAAATGCAAAAATTGCGGTAGAAAATAACGTCAGAAAAATGATAAAAAATTTTGGCTTCGACATACTAATCCCCCCTATTTTCCAATAATGAACTTTTCAAACTTTAAGGTTACTTTTTCATCGGTTTTATCATTAGTTATTTCTATTCTTTCTGGTAAATCGTTTTTAACATACATTCTAACTATTATAGGTTGAACTCCAAAACGTGAAAGTACTTGAAAATTTTTCGGTCTAAACTCCACGTAATCTTTATATTCCTTTGCGTCAAAGAGCGGAGATGAGAGGAAATCCGTAATATTCTGAACAATCTCGCCAATTTGAGTGGTCTCAGCTTTAGCTATTTCTGATGTTTTTATGTTTTTGTAAACGTACTCGATTTTCTTAGAAATAACATTATAATTTATAACGATTCCATCTAAAATTTCAGGTTGCTTCATTTTAAAATTAAAATTTTCCAAATTATCAACTCTCATATCAAAAGCAGTAGTAAAGACTTTCCTTTTCTCACCATCTAATGTTTCAAAGGTCAACTTAACAGAGATAGAAAAATCACGTTGACCAGCCATTTTTTCAATAAACCCGTAAACACTAATGCCTTCATTTTTTTCCTGAGAAAACATCTTAATTGGCAAAGAAGATATGAATAGTAAAAATATTACAATGAGCGTTTTATAAAAGTTTGAATAATTTCTCAAAAAACTCACTCCCTAACAGTTCTAATATTATCATTTATCTGTTAAAATCGTCGAATCATTTTTCAAGATTACTATAAAATCTATGGGGAAAAGAACCTGTCTTCCACTTTTTGTAAGCTCTCCAATAACTGAAAGATACTTACTGATATAATCTATTCTATCATCGACAAAGACTATATCGAACTTCTTATCTTTAAAAACTTTCCCAATCATCTCTTCAACGTAAATCTTCAATCCCTCATTCTTTCTCAAAATTAATACTGTATCGTTTTTAAAATCAACATCTACACCATCGTAGAATATCTTATTTGGTGAATAACCCTTGTCTTTAAATAATTTCTCAATCACACTTAAAGTTGTTAGATTCCTTTTTGAAGTATTATTGATAACGTAATATCTGTAAGTTTCTTGTGTTTTCTTCTCTCCTAACTGCAAAGATTCCTTATATTTATCCAACTTTGCTTCATCGATATACAAATTTCCATCTGTTCCTATATTAAATGGAAAGGTTACACTATCCAATTTAAATCCATTTTTAATCTTTGAAAACATATAGACTATTTCGCCAATTTCTATATTAAATTCCGTTCTTTCACGGATTTCCTTGTAAAGAGCAGTAAGTGAGAAAATATTTTTCTGAAGAGCTTTCTGAGCTAATTTCTCAATTATGACTCGTTGTTTGTCCAACCTACCTATATCGCCCTCCGCTGTTTTCCTAAACCTCAGGTATGCTAGCAATTCCTTGCCATTCATTTTATAATATCCGGGTGAAAAATTTATCTCGAGATTTTGAGCTACATCTTTGTAATGCATGGGTCTATCGACAAAGACTTCAATAGGTCCAAGTTCGTCACCAAGAAATTTAAATATATCGTAATCGACTATAAAATAACGTTTAATTTCTATTCCTGTTAAATCTTCTATACGCTTTTTAAAATTTTCAAGTCCTTCTGATTGATAATACGCATTTATTTTTTTACCATCTATAATCAAATCTCTTGGTATACTGGAAATCAATATCGTTTTTTTATCAAGGTCAATACTTGCTACAAGAATTACATCGGTTCTTCTAGTACCAGAAATGTCTTTATCTAATCCAAGCACAAGAATATTAACTGGATTCTCCGTAGGTATGAAAAGAAATTTTATAAATAGTTCAATCCATACACCGGAAATAAAGAGCGCGGCAGCAATACCGAGAAATATTACAAGAGCGTAGAGAAAACCTTTCATACTATGTCTCCCTTTACCCAACCTATGTAAGGTAAATTTCTGTACTTCTCATTGTAATCAAGTCCGTAACCTATTACAAATTTATCTTCGATTTCAAAACCTACAAAATCTGGTGTAACTTGAGGGTTACGCCCAAGTTTTTTCAGCAAAGTAACCACTTTCAAATCTGCAGGTCTGTACCTTCTAAGGTACTCAAGCACATACGAAAGTGTTAATCCTGTATCAAGTATATCTTCAACAACGATTACATGCCTATTTTCTATGGGTTCGTCTATCCAACTTTTAACCCTTATTCTTCCAGTAGATGAAACACCAGAGTAACTTGAAACTTGTATAAACGAATACTCAACATTCATGTCTATATTTTGAACTAATTCACTAAAGAAATGAATAGAACCTTTCAAAACACATACAGCATGTAATGTATCGGTTTTGCCTTTATAATATTCCGTAATTTCTTTCCCCATTTCCCTTATTCTTTTTCTCAATTCATCTTTTGAAATCATAACCTCTATCAAATTAATCGCCTCCTTCGAATAGTCAACAATAACCATCAACAGTAAATTTTTTATTTTATTCTATAACTCCTGAACAAAGCACTTCGTCTTCGTTATAAAACACAGCTATTTGTCCGGGGGTGACAGCAAAAACTGGTTCAAGGAATTGTACTTTCAGTTCATCTTTTAAATATTCCACACGACAAGGAACTTCCTTAAACTTTTTGCGTATTTTTACAGTTGCCAAAAACTCATCGGGTAAATCTACATATATATTTAGATTTTTAACTTTCATTTCACTTTGATACACTTCATCAAGTGGAGAAACAACTATAAAGTTCCCTTCCACATTTTTTGCTTTAACATAAAGTTTTTGTCCAGCGGCCACTCCAAGTTTTCTTTGCCCAATCGTATAAAATGGCAGCCCCTCATGTTTACCTATTATCTTTCCTTCACTTGTGATTATATTCCCAGGCTCGATTTTAACGCCACGCTCTTCAAAGAAAGACTTAAAATCATTATCTGGAAGAAAACACAAATCCTGAGAATCAATCTTTTTAGCTACATGAATCCCAGCTCTTTCAGCTATATCCCTAATTGTTTCCTTACTGTATTCACCGTTTGGCAACAAAATTTTGCTGAGTTTTTCCTTCTTTATTGAAGCTAAAAAGTACGATTGGTCTTTCTCTTTATCCAAAGCTCTGTACAGCTTTCCATTTAATATCCTTGCGTAATGACCTGATGCTACAAAATCCATACCGTCTGAAAGCGCAACATCCATAACAAATCCAAACTTTATATAATCATTGCAGAAAAAGCAAGGATTCGGTGTTTTACCCGCAAGATTTTCGGATATGAAATAATCTATTATTTTCTCCTTGAACACATCCTCAACATGGATTATCTTAAAAGGCACGCCAAATTTCTTTGCTATTAACTGTGCATCGTGTGTATCAGACGGACTACAACAGACTTTATGCTTTATTTGCTTTGTTATATACAACTCATCTCTTACAGTTTTCATATGATAAGCAGTTACTTCATAACCTTTTTCAATTAAAAGATATAAAGCAACAGCGCTATCTACTCCTCCACTAAGCAAAACACCTACTTTAGCACTCAACTTTGGCACCTCGCTAGGTAATCTTCAGTAAGTTCCTTTAAAGTTATAGATTTGAGTATTTCCTGCATCTTTTCCAAAACAGACTCCCAAATTTTGTTAACTGTACAGCTTTCAGGACTGGTTGCTTTATCATTTATATCAACAAAACATTTTATAGTATCACTTGGATTATCAACCGATGAAACGACATCGTAAACTGTTATCTCATCAAGTTTTTTTGCAAGTTCGTAACCGCCACCACGACCCCTATAAGCATGTAATATACCATTTCGTGCGAGATCAGCTAATATTTTCTCAGCAAATTCAAGGGGAAGCCTTTCACGACACTTCTTAACAATTTCCCTCGCGTTAACCCTTTTATTTTCAACTGCTATCAAAATCATTATTTTAATAGCATACTCACTCTTCATCGTTATAGCCATAAGACGTTCGCCTCCACTAAAGTTTACATCTCATTTCTTAAACACATTATTGTACATTCTTTTGAGGATAAAGAATATAAACAGGGTGGGCGGAAATACCCTGATTAAGAGCCAATCTAACATCACTTACATAAACGTCTATCCTATTACCCTTTATAGCGCTACCAGTATCTTCGGCTATAAAAACAACATTACTAAGCGTAGGTATATAAACAAGTGAACCTAAAGGTATAACTGTAGGATCAACCGCTATTGTCCTAAAACTACTTGGAACTCTACCGTTTCTTGCAATCCTGAATGTTGGATGTGAAGGCACTTTTCCGTCGTCCCACTCAGAATAAAATGTAACTGTGAAAATCCCTTTGTATTCCGTAAAGAGTCTCAAAGGATCTCTAGGTTCACCATCTATGTAAAGCTCGAAATGAAAAACGTCGATACATTGACCAAGTGGTTTGTTATTTGTGACAAAGGTTCCTTGTTTAACCGTTGTGTTGATACCATCGTAAACAGCCATAATCATATTTCCATGATCTATGGTTACTCTGTAACTATCTACACTTATAACTTTACCTGGAAGAATTGGATAAACATCTTGACCTCTAGCGTATATGTCTATACCTACAGTCTTATTCCCATTTACTTCTTGACCGTGATACTTTAAAATATCAGAGGGTACTATTTTAACAGGCACTCTATAGTATTTAGAAGGGTCATTAACAGGAATTTTTATCAATTGCCCAATAGCTATCTTTGAGGGATCTGTAATATTATTAACTTGAGAAAGAGCGTCAACTTTAACACCGTACGCATTGGCTATACTACTCAAAGTATCACCGGATTTAACTAAATAGTATATATACCCTTCTTTTATCTTTAAAAGTTCCTCTATCGACATTGATTGAATAGTACTTTTCAAATCTTGAATTTCTTGCTGAAGCTGCTTAATAAACTCTATATCACTCTGTTGAATACTCAGCTGACTGAGACTTTTTAATTCCCTTACTTGAGCACTTAAAACATCTAAATCCTTTTTAATATTATCAATAACTTTCAGCTGATTCTCTATTGAGAATAGCTTGGTATTTATTGAAGAGTTATTATTTTCAAGAGTAGTTACTCTCTTAGACAAAGTTGATATATCACTAACCGTTTTATTTTCAAAATTACTCAATCTTTTGTCCAAATCACTTACTTGATTACTTAATTTTGTCATAGAATTATTGGTCGAAGTTAATTTCTTTTCAAGGTCACTCAAATTGGCTTTCACATTAGGTAAATCTGCTTTTATGGCGGATACATCCTTTTGCAAGCTTGAAACCTTATCATTCAAATTAATAACTTGAGAGTTTAAATTTACAACTTTTTTATCAATCATCTCTACATTTGATTTAATTTCAGAAATGTTATTTTTTATCCCAACAATCTCTTTATCTCCTTTTATCTTATCAGAAACACTCTGGCCATAGGATTGTTCTATATTATCAACCCTACTTTCTAATTCTTCAATTCTCATGGAGAGCTCAAAATAATTTCCTAGAGGGAAACAGCCATAAAGCGATAAAAATATAATGAAAAGAAGGAAAAGAATCATCGTTTTTAAAATACCTACTCTTTTATTTCTTGCCATCTATCTCTCCCTGCCTTAACATAATATGAATTAGAATTTCTATATTTATTAATCAATATAGAAAACCACCTTCTTGCATCTTCCATCTTACCAAGTCTGTAAGAAAGCTCTCCGAGGTAAAATATAACCATTGGTTCTTTCTCTTCAGATATATTTGCTTTAGAATAACATTCTTCAAAGCTCAATAATGACCTTGCTAAAGCTTTGTATTCATTTTCTTTATCTTTTAGTTCCCTATAAAGCCATACGATTCGTAAATACATCTCTGCAGTTCTACATGGTTGCTTTTTCGCTTCATAAAACAGCGCTGCAAGAGCGTAAGATAAAATAGCTGCTCTGTGGTCACGTTCAGCAGAAAAAGATACATTGTCTGGTATTTTAATCTTCCTTTGTATATCTCTTATTTGGTCAAGATAAATCGGCGAAACATGATTCTCAAACTCGGTATCAAGTGCCGCATAATGGCACTGATTGCATACAACAGCAGAATACAAAAGTGCATTAACACCTTCGTAATTTGGTTTCATATCCGGTTCGTATTCTTTTATCTTCACCTTATCTGTAAAAACTTTCTTACTCACAACCTGACTCCCACAGATTGGGCAAACATACTTTTTATCCCAAAGATCCGGCATTGTTTTCATCCCCTGCCATAAGGGCTTCAACAAAAGCCACAGGGTCAAACGGTTTAAGGTCATCTATCCCTTCTCCAACGCCTATAAATTTGATTGGTATTCCTAATTCTTTCGCAATTGCAATAGCAATACCGCCTTTTGCCGTACCATCAAGTTTTGTCAGAACAATTCCTGTTACATTAACAACTTCCTTAAATATTTTAGCCTGCTGGAGACCATTTTGCCCTGTAACTGCATCCAGTACAAGCAATACTTCATGAGGAGCATTCGGCATTAACTTTTGAATAACTCTGTTTACTTTCTGAAGTTCATCCATCAAATGCTTTTTATTATGCAGCCTTCCTGCTGTATCTAAAAGTACGACATCTTTTCCTTTTGAAATCGCATGATTAACAGCATCATACGCGACTGCAGCAGCATCGGCTCCTTCCATATGTGCTATAAAAGTCGCACCAGACCTATCTGCCCAAACTCTTAATTGGTCAATCGCTGCTGCCCTAAATGTATCACACGCACCTATAACTACCTGTTTGCCTTCACCTCTAAACATCGATGCCAATTTTCCACAAGTTGTTGTCTTACCAGAACCGTTCACACCTACAAGACTTATCACAAAAGGTTTTTCAGATGGCACATTCAATTCGTTTTTACCTTTCAATATACCAACTAGTATTTCTTTCAACGCGTTAAAAGCATCCTCAGGTTTCATTTCTTCAAGCTTTTCTAAGATATATTCCGTTGCTTCAATACCAACATCTGCAAGTATAAGTAATTCTTCTATCTCTTCTCTTGTTTCTTTATCAAATTTTTTAAATTTTAATATTTGTCCTATCTTGTTAAAAAAACTTTCTCTACTTTTCTTGAGTCCATCTCTTAGCTTATCGAAAAAACCCACAATTGACACCTCCGAAATCTGAAATTCGAAATAAAATATGAAAATATAAAAACTTTAAAGATCCAAACATGCGAACACTAGGCCATTTTTCCTACTCATAATTATTCTAGTAAAATTAATATTCAATTTATCAATTAATCTATCCCTTTCTAAGGATTTTATTACTACTCTCTTACGTGCTATTCTAATCATTTCCTGAATTGTTTCATCATTTATCGTATCATAGCTTGCGAAAGGTCTTATAGGATTGAGTGAAGAACTTTCAAAAACAGGATTTTCAAACATTGGATCGCAATAAACAATATCAAATGACTTATCTGGTTGTTTTTTGATAAATTCCTTCATATCTTCGTTGTAAAGTTCTATCTTTTTAATTGATTCATTTATCCAATTTTCCTTTGAAACGTATTTCTTGAGACCATAGGAAACAACCCTAAATATATGCGGTGAGACTTCTGTCCCAACAACTTTTTTTACAAAATATGCCATAAATACCGCATCCATACCAAGCCCAAATGTTCCATCGTAAACGACATCGTTTTCGTCAGGTTTTAAAGCTTCTATGAGATAATCTCTACCATCTCTCTTATAATTCTCCATCCTTATCTTTGCTATACCTGGATGGAAGAAAAGTTTCTGATCACCTATATGAATCGAAAGATTAAGATTATTATCAACAACATAATAAAAATCAATTTCTCCGTTTTTAACTCTTTCCGCGACATGCCTTCTATTATAGTAAGGTATGGAAAATTCTTTTGATAAAAACTTTGCAAGTCCGACAGCTTCATTTGATGCCTTATGCGATGTAGTTATAACTACTTTTTTATTAGTATGTTTTTGAGTCTGATGGAATGTTATTTGATGTATCTGTTGATTGTGATATTTCATTGCTTGTATTACTTGCCTCCTTTTCTTCGAGTGCCTTGATGATACTTTCCAATTTTCTTAAAGTTTCTTCTTTGTCTTTCAGTTCCTTTTTTTCTTTCTCGTAAGCTTCTTTTATAGTTCTATATTCTTCAAGTATAGCCTTATATCTAAGATAACTTGTGAGAAAGTAACCAAGGAATACTATAAACACAACAATATAGAAAAGTATAATGATATTCAACTGCTTTCTTTGTTTTTTTTCTTTTAATCTCACATTTAGGACACCTCTTTGTGTTTTCAAAACTATTTCAAATCAATTTCTTCATAGTCTGGTGTAATACCAATTGGTTTAGGAATACTTGTTTTTGTAACACCATTTTCGGATTGAAAAGTATATGTCTTTTGGGTTTCCCTCTCTGTAACAAACATACATTGCTTCCTTCCGGAGAGTTCACTTGTAAATAGTCTGTAATCATTTGTTCCATCTGTTATTTTAACAAATTCCTCGTCTGAAGTAATGAGAATGAATCTGTAAGTATACGGATAATCGATAATTTTTATCGTTGGAGCATCACTATTATATGGAACGTCAAAAACTACGTAAAAATTCTTTGAGTTATTTGGAATAGTATAAGTACTTTTAGGAAAGCTCAATCTTACTTCCGTTGATTCAAAAGAAGTATCAGTACTGTATCTGATAGTGACAGTTCCTTCGATACTTATGTTTTTAGACTCTTGAGCATTAAAAGTACCACCAAATCCATTAACAAAAGACGAAATTTTAGTTTCAGAGATACTGTAATCAATACCTCCTATAGAGATTTTAATCTCTATACGTGTTTCATCGATTTTTACATCTTGAAATTTACTGATACCGGAATTTAAAAATTCTCTTGGCAAACCGTTAATAAAAAATTGTACATTATACTGTCTTTGATTAGTTCCTGTAATCAGTTGACTCAGTAAAAAACCACAGCTGCTGAACAAAACCAGAACTATAACAATAATAGATAAAAGAACAACTATTCTTCTCAAATTCTCTCAACCTCTTTCTTAGTTGATTTAATTATATTTAATCATTTGAAATTAACGTTTGTTACGATTACAACGTAACCATTTTGTTCGTGGTAATCCACCTTAACCTTTTCTGGTGGTATGTTGAATTTTCTTGCTATTGTTTCAATTACTGCGTATTTTATATCTTCGGAATTAGCTTCAAACTCTTCAACGGGTATCATTCTCACTATCTCTCTTCTTCTTGTAAGCATTGTTTCAAGTCTTTCAGCAGCTTCCTCTTTTGGAGATTTTGTATTTTTGTGTTTTTTCTTCTTGAATATATCGATAATCCACATCGCTCTCACCTCTTCTTAAATACAGAAAGTAATGAAGAGAGAAATCCTTTGGAAACACCTTTGAGGTCTTCTTCTATTGGTATGTCTTCCCCCTTAACCCTCTTCACTATATTCTCAAAACTCTTTCCTATTGCAACCCCATCTTCAAGTACAGCAGGAATTCCTTTGTTCGTTGCGATAATAACTTCTTCCGAATCAGGAATTACACCGATAATCCTCATTGCAAGAGCTTTTTCAACATCTGTTTTATCCAACATTTCTCCACGTTTTGCCATGTGTGGTTTAAATTTATTTAAGACAATATACATTCTATCTTCGGAGAATCCGTAGTTCTCAAGTAATCCAATAACTCTATCGGCATCAGAGATTGCAGGTAATTCTGGAGTCGTAACGATGAATGCAGCCTCTGCAGGTGCAACGGAGTTCCTGAATCCCCTTTCAATACCGGCAGGAGAATCTATAAGTATGTAATCAAAATCATCGTAAAGCTCTTGAACGATCCTCTTCATATCTTCTGGAGACATCATCTCTTTAGTTGCAACTTGTGATGCTGCAAGAAGATATAGATTTTTCAATTGCTTATGTCTTACAAGAGCTTCTTTTGCCGAAACAGTACCATTGACAACATCGAACGATGTGTATATAATCCTGTTTTCCAAACCTAAAACAACGTCAAGATTCTTAAGACCTATATCAGCATCTATAAGACAAACTTTCTCACCCATTTTCGCGAGTGTGCAACCTAAATTAGAAGTGAAAGTCGTTTTACCGACTCCACCCTTACCGGAAGTTACAACAAATACTTTTTGTTTACCCGCCATCACATCCCACTCCCCGTAATTTACTCGTTTATTCCAAGCTTAGCATAGTAAACTAATTCTGCTTCGATGAACATGTCAATTTCTCCGTCCATCACAGCTTCGATGTTTCCAGTTTCAACATCTGTTCTATGGTCTTTAACCATAGTGTACGGCTGGAAGACATAAGAGCGAATCTGATTTCCCCAGCTGATATCCCTTAACTCTCCTTGAATTTGCTCAATCTGTTTTCTTCTCTTTTCGAGTTCAAGTTGGTATAACCGTGCTTTTAACATCTTCATAGCTGTTTCTCTATTTTGCAACTGCGAACGTTCCGTTTGACATGTAACAACTATACCTGTTGGCAAGTGAGTAATCCTTATCGCAGACTCCGTTTTGTTAACGTATTGTCCACCTGCACCACTTGCTCTGTACGTATCAACTCTTAAATCCTCTGGTCTAATTTCTATATCTATATCATCCTCTATTTCAGGGAGTACGTTTACAGAAGCAAAAGACGTATGCCTTCTCTTATTTGCATCAAAAGGTGAAATACGCACAAGCCTATGTACACCACGTTCGTACTTAAGATATCCATAAGCAAAATCACCTTTTATATATAGCGTTGCACTCTTTATACCTGCTTCTTCGCCTTCTTGATAATCAACCAATTCTACAGAAAAACCTTTTCTTTCTGCCCAACGCATGTACATCCTTAAAAGCATAGATGCCCAGTCTTGCGATTCGGTACCCCCAGCACCTGGGTGTATAGAAAGATACGCATTAGAACCATCGAATTTTCCATTAAGTATCAAAGCTAATTCAAATTCCCTTATCTTTTCACCAACTTCATCAACTATTTGTTCCAGATGCTCTTGCATAGAAGGATCTTCTTCGGCAAGTTCAATACCAACTTCAATATCTTCAAACAAAACTTTAATCTTTTCCATGTCTTCGACTATCCTTCTAATCCTCTGAATTTCTCTATTTATCTGCTGAGCTTTCTTTTGGTCGTTCCAAAAATCTGGTTTTAACGTCTCTGATTCAAGTTCTTTGAGCTTTTCCTTCTTATTTTCAGGGTGAAAAACTTCGATAATATCATCATACTTCTTCTTAAGCTCATCGATTCGTTGTTTCATCTCATAAGTAATCACAACTTACACCTCCAACTTTACCATCACTATCCGTTATTTTATACTTGTATAAATCAAGTATCCCATTATTGCCAAAAATACAGTCAAAAAAGTCAAAGTAATTTCTTTTGTGTATGTATACGTGCTTGTGTCTATAATTACATTAGCTTTCTTTTCAACTCGGTTGATACCATCAGATAACAAAACACTGACGGTATATGTACCGTCCTTATTTCCTCCACCGTCCCATTTTATCTCAGTTGTTCCGGGTTTAACAGTCAAACTTTTTTCTAATACTATTTTACCAGAAAAATCAGTTATTTGAAGTGTCCCTTCTGCACTTCTTGAAGAATAAATCTTAATGTAACACTCATCATCTTTCCAATCACCATTCGGTGAGAATTTTTCAGGTTTTACTATAAGTTCCAAATTAAACGGTAATGGCTTAAACTCAACCCAAATTGGCGTCTCTTTAGCGTACGCAATTGACACTTGGCTTTCCAATGTTTCATATCCAGGTGATTCAAGCCTGATTTTATAATTTCCAGTAGGTACTAACAAACTATCGCCGCGTTTTTCGATAACACCGGCTCCTTTTCCATCAAGTGTGTAAACATACACAGGGTAAACGTTTGAAAACACTGTTAGCTTTCCAAGACCCGTACCAAAAACATAAACGTACTTTGGTTGTTTTTCAACTTTAAAAATAACCCTTTCATATGTTATGTACTGATTTGAACTTACAACCCATACAGTGTGATAACCTTCTGAAGAAAATTGAACAACAAGCTTTCCAAAAGTATCTGTCTTTCCCGCAAAAGCCTCATCTATATAAACTGTTGCGAATGGTTCTCCTGTGTATATAATTACTGAGTAATCTCCTAAACTATCTATGTTAGGTGTTGGAGTGTTTCCAAAACCGATGATTATTTGAAAACTGAATTGAGCAAATACACCTGCAAGGAAAACAATTGAAATAATAACTGTAAATATCTTTTTCATAAATATCACCTCCTGGAAATAATATTTATTATTTTCTATTTTGTAATTGTACGAATGCGAGTACCTCAGCAACTGCAACATATAATTTTGATGGTATCATCTCCAATATATCAAGCCTGAAAAGTTCTTCAACCAAATCTGGTGATTTAACGATCGGAACATTGTTCTCTTCTGCTTTCTTTACTATAGCCTCGGCTAACTGACACCTCCCCTTAGCTACAACAAAGGGAGCAAAATCCTTCCCCATTTGATATTTTAAAGCAACGGCTAACTTCTCCGTGCAATCATCTTTCGAATTCATATTTGTACTCATACTCACACATACGCTCCCTCTGAAAAACCCTCAAGTTTTATAGACACTATCTGAAAATGTTTTCTCAAAGATTCTTCCAGATACTGTACATTTTCTGGAAATTTTTCAAAATACAAAACCACGGAATTTTGAATACCGTCTTCAACCTTACCAAAAATTTTGTTGGCTTCTAAAAAAACATGAAATGTACTGGTTTTTCTATCCATAAAGATTATTGTTCCACTATCACTTTTCAAACCGTACCTACCAGACAACACATTCAAATATCTTTCAAACTTTCTATCTTCATCATCCAAATCTTTACCGGAAAGAAGCTTTTGAATTCTCAAAATAAATGGATTGCTTATTTCTATTCTCTTTGATATTTCTTCAAGAAACAAAGCAACGGCTACAGAAATCGTATTCATGTGCTTAAACTTCAAACCAGAAGTAATTCTTTCGGAAATCTCGACAAACTTTACATTAGGAAGTTCTTCAAACTCACCGGGTTTTTTGGCAACAACTTTCGCCAAATAATCACCTTTTCCAAAGTCCTTAACCTCAATCTTTGTCCCTTCCTTTGGAGGCTTCTTATCACTCTTTACTATAAACTCTCCATCTTTTGTTCTTACCTTTACATACTTTCCATAGGATTCAAGCACAAATCCATAGGCTCTCATCAGATATTTAAACCTCCAAATTTACACTTTACTAGACTCTATCTATATATTTGACCAATCATTTAGCATGGACCGTTGAGAACTTTTCCAATACCTCTTCGACCTCACAGAAAAATATGTAGCTATCTTCCTTTTCGTTGTATATATACCTTTCAGAAATTTTTTCAAAAAATCCATTCTTAAATTCAACGACTATCGTGGAATCTCCAATAGTTGCCTTTTTAACTCCCATTTTCCATAACAGTACACGTAACATTCCATACTTCAAAAGGTTTTCGACACTGTTTGGAATCTTCCCAAATCTATCTTCTAACTCAAGTTTTATATCCATTAATTCATCAATACTTGTTGCTGAAGCTATTCTTCTGTAAAACCTCATACGTTCGAAGGGATCGTATATATAGGCTTCTGGTATTATTATACTACCAGGTATACCTTCTAACTCCGTATCTACCTTGCTAATCAATTCACCTTTGCTTTCTTTTATTGTTTCATCAAGCAATTCAAGATAATAATTCAAACCGATATCGTTAATATAACCATGTTGTTCAAGTCCAAATACTGCACCAATACCTCGAATTTCCATATCTCTCATCGCTATCTTCAATCCACTTCCAGGTCCAACGTAAGACTTTATCGCATACAATCTTTCAAGCACCTTATCGTTAACATGCTTTGGATGGAAAAAGTACGCAAAAGATATCTTATCACTCCTTCCAACTCTTCCCCTGAGCTGGTATAACTGAGCAAGTCCATATCTGTGAGCATCATCAACTATCAACGTATTTGCGTTTGGAACATCAACGCCATTTTCAACTATTGTAGTGCACAAAAGAACATCTGCCTTACCATGGAAAAACATATCGATTGCCCTCTTCAATTCGCTTTTAGATTGTTGACCGTGACCAATGACTATCGATACCTCAGGTAGAAGCTCTTTTAACCTTTCGTACACATCGTATATCGTATTCACTCTATTGTGTACATAAATCACTTGTCCACCTCTGTTTATTTCACGAAGTATCGCTATCCTAACAATCCTATCGTCGAAAGGTCCAATATGTACCTGCACTTCCTTTCTTCCAAATGGAGGTGTTTTAATTTCAGAAAATTCTTTCAATTCAGAGAGTGCCATGTGAAGTGTCCTTGGTATCGGCGTAGCACTCATAGATAAAACATGGACATTTACTCTAAGCTTTTTGAACTTCTCTTTCTGTTCAACACCAAATTTTTGCTCTTCGTCAATTACAACAAGCCCTAAATCAGCGAAAACCACGTTATTTAAGATACTATGCGTGCCAATGAGTAAATCTATCTTTCCGTTTTTCACATCACGCAATATTTCTTCTCTTTCCTTCTTTGTCACAAATCTATCAAGCAGCGCAACTTTTATGCCAAAGGGTTTAAATCTTTCAGCGATATTTTCGTAATGTTGTCTTGCAAGAACAGTTGTTGGAGCTAACAATGCCGCTTGTTTACCTGAGACAATTGCTCGAAATATAGCTCTAATTGCTACTTCCGTCTTTCCATATCCGGCGTCACCAACAAGTAACCTATCCATAGGTTTTCCACTTACAAGATCTTCAAAAACATCTTGTATAGCTTTTAACTGGTCCTCCGTTTCTATATACGGAAACGTCTTCGCAAACTCACTTTCGAGCTCAGAGTCACCAGGCAAAGCAACTCCAGTTGTATTATTTCTAATGTAATGTATTAAAAGCATATCCCTTACAATCGTCTCTATATTTCTTTTCGCTTTTGATACCTTCTTTGACCATGTTCCTTTCTTTAAAGAATCCAACTTAACATTTACATCATCGCCAATATATTTATCTATCAAATCGATTCTCTCTATTGGAACGTACAAAGTCGAATCTGCAAAATTCAAAACAAGAAACTCCTTTGCACCAGAAATCGTTTCAACTTTCTTTATTTCTGTAAAGCGGGCAATTCCATATCTCTTGTGAACTACCAAATCACCAACCTGAAGCTCATCTTCAGATAAAACAGGAGCTGAAGGAATATACTCTTCTTCAATCAATAACTTTTCTTGAGTTATTGGCTGTTTTAGTTCAATTTCTTGAGCCTTCGAAAGAATATCTTCGTAGCTTATTATTCCAAATTTTTTGTATTCGTCTTTTTGATATATATCCTGTATAGAATTTCTCAATTCCCTTTCAAAAGATGAAAAATGCTCAATAACAGATTTCTTATTGTATATATAAAAATTAACATTGTAATCCAAAAACGTACCATCGCAGTATTTTCCAGTTAACTGCTCATCTATAGGCTCTAATTTTTCTATTTTTTTGAATTCTTCAACAACAAATTCTCTTGCCGGCAAAAGTAACGCACTTTCAAGCTTTTCTTGGCTTCGTTGTGTTTTCAAATCAAACCTTCTAATTTCTTCAATTAAATTACCGTACAATTCAATTCTCACGGGCATATTATCTGGTCCAAGGTAATCTATTATTTCGCCACGAATGGAAAATGTGCCACCTTCACGTACATTAAAAACCCTTTCATAACCAAGTTTTGCAAATAACTCTTCTGGTGACGAGAGCTCATCACCAGGTTTCAAATGATAGATATACTTCTTAAACTCTGAAGGTTTCATAACATAATGGAGTAAAGCCCTCAACGTTGCAATACCTTTGAGTTTACCCTGGACAGCAAGATAAAGCGCGTAAATTCTTCTTGAACGGACATACCAGGAAGGTCTTAGATTTTCATATGGTAGGACATCGTAATCAGGTATGTAATAGTAACCTTCTATGTTAGTTTCTTTTTCACTCGGTACAATCAAAATTTCGTTTGACAAAAGAATCACCCTAACATCTCAATAACTTTGTATTCAAAATCCATGCCAGCTTTCCGCTGAAACTTATTTGGATACAAAAACGTATATATATCACTTGCAAGCAAATCTCTCTCAAATTGCCAAATGTATAACGACTCATCGATTTCCCAGCTAACCTTTCCTTCGGCAATTTTCTTCTTTGCTTCTTCAAGCACGTTTCTATACAAAGACGCAGTTGAAATAATTGGCACCTTTGAATTTTTTTTCATCGCTTTCAACAACTCTCTTCCCCTTTTGGTAAAACCAAGGACCCTCAAATACTGTGGTCCTTTTTCGTTACTTAACTCAACAAAAGACTTTTCCATGTCAAACAACACATGAAAAATAGCTCTTCTAATGCGTGAATATGTAAATCTTTTAGCTTTCACTCTTTCAACAAAATCTTGCAAGTTTCCGCTTTCTCTTGCGCTTTCGTAAAACCTCAAATCGAGTCCTTCGTTAAAACTATAAATCCTTTCAAAATCTTCGCGTTTTAATTTCCTAAACATCGCTATAACAAAATCAAAATATTCAAGGAAAACTGGCCCCCTACCTTCAGAAAACTCTCGCTCAAGAATTTTGAAGGTCCATTCCGGTAAAGCTTCTTTCGTTTGTTCAAATTTATTCTCTTTTATAGCCTTTCTCACCGCGCTCGCAGATGAAAATTTCCCTTTAAATTGCTCATCATTGTAGTCAGCACCAATTCTTTTGATAACATGCGGCTGGATATCACTGGAATACTTTATTAAGGCTTTGATGTATTCTATTCCCAGTATATCGTTAGATTTTGACAATTTCTCAACATCGTTACTCAAAACATCCATCAAAGCGTACTTTCTTGCGTTTGGATACGAATATCCCATCTTCAAATGTCTCTTAAAAGTTTTCTCAAACTCAGGTGTTTGGTTAGTGAGAAGATTAGCAACTTTTCTAAGAAAAGTTACATCTCCACTCTCACTACCGAAGACTATATCGGTAACAACCCCTGTTCTATCTAAAACGCCGACTGAGCCTAAAGCGAAACCACCAGCATCTTGAATAGCATAAACAACAGGTAACTCAAAAACAACGTCAACACCATTTTTCAAAGCAATTTCTGTTCGTGCAAATTTATTTACAATCGCGGGTTCACCACGTTGGCAAAAGTTGCCACTCATCACCGCAACAACATAATCTGGATTTATAAGCTTTTTTGCTTCTTCAAGATGATGCAAGTGTCCAAAATGAAATGGATTATACTCTACAACTATTCCAAGTACTCTCATACTGTTTTACTCCTGGTGCGAAAATTCTTTTCTTAACACTGTAAATTGCAAAGCAAGCAATATCAAATTGTACGCAAAATAAATAGCTGAGAGATACATCATTTGAATATTATTTCCATGTTCGCCTAAAAGATCTATGCCTATCCATGTAGGACCTGTGAAAGCAAGCTTGTAAACTTGGACACCCAAAGCCGCAGCTGAAATCATAAACGCTAAAATTATGTGAAAAGAAGCATTCCCACCAATCGCTTTAGAAAAAGGATAAGTACTTGTGAAAAAACCACTTACTGTAATTGCTATTAAAACAAACAACAGAAATCTTGAATCAAGAAAAGTCAAACCAGTCAAATTAGAGACAATTGGTGCTAAATACATAACACCGACATAAACTGCCAAAGAAATAAACCCAAAAACAAAAGTTATAAATCCAACTAATATCAAAAAAAGGTATTCGCCTTTGCCTATCTCAACCCTTTTTCTTGCTAAATCGCCTCTTGCAATTACATGTTTTTCACGTTTTTCGACCAATTTATCTACCTGCATGGTTCAACCTCCTCGAGTATCTAAAAAGCTTTATATAAATAATGCATACCAATTATACCATGATTTTTTATAAACATAAGCTTTTAAACACAAAGTAAGGAATTCTCAAACTTTCAAATACCAATTTGGTGGATTTAGGCTTTTAGCAAATTTAACAATTCTTAGATAGGTGGTATAATTAAAATTGATATTCAAAAAACATTAAATATACAAAAGGTGGTGTTATCAAATGCTTAGCATGTTTACAGATACAACATTTAGAGATGGACACCAATCACTTATAGCAACACGTATGAAAACTTCAGAAATACTTGGCATAATCGAAGAAGTAGATAGCATAGGTTTCCAAGCGTTTGAAGTCTGGGGTGGAGCAACATTCGACGTCTGTGTAAGGTTTCTAAACGAAGACCCATGGGAGAGAATAAGGGAAATAAGAAAAAGGTTAAAAAACGGAAAAGCCCAGATGCTACTTAGAGGTCAAAATTTAGTTGGCTACAGGCATTATGCCGATGATGTAGTTGAACTTTTCGTCAAAAAAGCCATTGAAAATGGTGTACAAGTAATAAGAATATTCGATGCGTTAAATGATATAAGAAATTTGGAAAAAAGCATAGAGGTAGCTCTAAAATGTGGAGCACACGTTCAAGGAGCAATTTCGTATACAACAAGTCCTGTCCACACCGTCGAATACTATTTAGACTACGCACAACAGCTTGTTGATAGAGGTGTAAATTCATTATGTATAAAAGATATGGCGGGACTTTTGACACCAAAGATGGCAGGTGAACTTGTCAGTCAATTAAAGAAAAAATTTGACTTACCAGTTGAAGTTCACACTCATGCAACAGCGGGACTGGGAGAACTTGCTTATTTATCAGCTTTTCTTGCTGGTGCTGATATAGTTGATACAGCGATATCTCCTTTTGGAATGACAACAAGTCAACCAGCGTTTGAAGCTATATATTATTCATTCTCAGAATACAAAAAATTACCGGAAATAGATTGGAAAAAGATCGACAAAATAGTAAAATACTTATGGGATGTAAGGAAAAAACACGAAAACTATGATGTGAAAATGTACAGTATAGACCACAGAATAATAACATCGCAGGTACCTGGCGGCATGTACTCAAACCTTGTCAAACAATTATCTGAGCAAAAACTGCTCCACAAATTAGATGCCGTACTTGAAGAAATACCTAAAGTTCGCGCCGACCTTGGCTATCCACCACTTGTTACCCCTACAAGCCAAATCGTTGGTGTCCAAGCAGTTTTAAACGTTATGACAGGTGAGAGATACGCAAAAGTTACAAGAGAAGTAAAAGATTACGTAAAGGGTTTGTATGGAAAACCACCCGCTCCAATCAACGAAGAACTCATACAAAAAATCCTCGGTGATGAAAGACCGATAGAAGGCAGGCCGGCCGATTACATAGAACCAGAACTCGAAAAACGCAGAAAAGAAATAGGTGTTTTAGCAGAAACAGATGAAGAATTATTAATATACGCCATACTTGGTGAAATTGGAAAACAATACCTCAAGAAAAAATACGACGAGAAAATACAAGTTGACTGGACATTAGTAGAAAACTTCGAAGGAGGCTATCCAGTTTGATTATTGGAATAGGAAACGACATAGTTGATATATCAAGAATTGACTTGAAACTTGCGGGAAGAATACTAACTGAGGAAGAAAAAACAAATAAAGCTAAAGTAACCCATGAGTACTTAGCTGGAAGGTTTGCATTAAAAGAAAGCTTTTTTAAAGCACTTGGTACGGGATTAAACGGTCATTCGTTCAAGGATATATCTTTTCTCAATAGAGAAGACGGCAGTTTATACATAAAAATCCACAAATACCATATGGCAAAATTTGGCACTTACAACTTTGTACACGCAACACTCTCACACGACAAATTCGCAATGGCAAATACCATACTTGAGAAAGAACAAGGAAAAATATTTATAGCAATTGGAACTAATCTTGGAGATAGAGAAAATAACATAAAAAAAGCTATAAAAGAACTTGAATATATCTCAAAAATAGTTAAAATATCAAGTATAATAGAAACAAAACCTTACGGAAAAACAGACCAACCAGATTTTTTAAATTGCGTTGTTGAAATCGATACGAAACTTCCACCTGATAAATTAATGGAAACACTACTTGAAATCGAGAAAAAATTAGGACGCGTCAGAACAGAAAAATGGGGACCGAGAATAATAGACTTAGACATACTCTTTTACGGCAATCTTGTCATAAGAAACGAATTATTAACTGTCCCACATTATGACTTTCAAAATAGAGACTTCTTCATAAACCCAATGAAAGAAATAGCGCCAAATTTCGTTCATCCAATATTACTTAAGAAAATCGATGAATTTTAGAAAAAATTAGAAGCCTCAGAGGTGAGCTTCGTGGAAGACAAAAACGCAAAAAATGAGACACAAGAAACATTAGATATTCTTGAAATAGAAAAACAAATAGATCTGGCGATAGAAGATGAAGATTACGAAAAGCTTAACACATTACTCGATCAAAGAGAAAAGTTACTCCCTATATTACCCGAAAATACACTACGAGAAATCTACGAAAGAGATTTAAAACGTCAAGAAAATCTAAAACAAAAATTCGAAGAACTAAAAAGCCTAACTAAAAACATTGAAGATGGCAAACGTATGGTCCAATCGTACATACAACAGGATGATAAAGGTCAGATATTAAACAGACAAGGATAAACCTTAATCAACGAGAAAATTTGAAAGGGGGACTATTATACTATGGATGAAAAATTCGAACAAGCAAAAAAAAGATATGAAGAGGTCGTTAAAAAATCAATATCAAAAGTTCCTGAAAGAAAAGAAACTTTCTATTCAACATCAGGATATGAAATAAAAAGGCTATACACGCCTGAAGATATAACCAACCTTGATTATGTTGAAGACCTAGGTTTCCCTGGTGAATACCCATTTACACGTGGTGTTCAACCAACAATGTACCGTGCAAGGCACTGGACGATGAGACAATACGCCGGGTTTGGTACCGCGGAAGAATCAAATAAACGCTACAAATATCTACTTGAGCAAGGGCAAACGGGACTTTCTGTTGCATTCGACCTTCCAACACAGATAGGCTATGACTCAGACGACCCCATGGCAGAAGGCGAAGTCGGAAGAGTTGGCGTTGCAATAGATTCACTCGAAGACATGGAAATACTCTTTGATGGCATACCACTAGACCAAGTGAGTACATCAATGACCATCAACAGCACGGCTATGATATTACTTTCGATGTACATAGCAGTTGCTGAAAAACAGGGCGTATCACAGGAAAAACTCAGTGGAACAATCCAAAACGATATCCTCAAAGAATACATCGCGCGTGGTACATACATATACCCACCAGAACCATCAATGAGACTAATTACAGATATATTTGAATACTGTTCAAAATACATGCCAAAATGGAATCCAATAAGCATAAGTGGATATCATATAAGAGAAGCTGGTTCAACAGCCGTGCAAGAAGTAGCCTTCACATTGGCAGATGGAATAACATACGTTGAATCAGCAGTCAAAAAAGGACTGGATCCAAACGTATTTGGTAAGAGGCTCTCATTCTTCTTCGCTGCACACAACAACTTCTTAGAAGAAATAGCGAAATTCAGAGCCGCAAGAAGACTATGGGCAAAAATTATGAAAAATAGATTTGGTGTAACTGACCCAGAAGCAATGAAACTCCGCTTCCATACTCAAACGGGTGGTTCCACACTTACAGCACAACAACCAATGAACAACATAATAAGAGTCACAATCCAAGCACTTGCCGCCGTTCTCGGTGGTACGCAATCGTTACATACAAACAGCTATGACGAAGCATTAGCTCTACCAACCGAAGAATCAGCAAGAATTGCTCTCAGAACACAACAGATAATCGCCTACGAATCAGGTGTTGCTGATACAATTGACCCATTAGCGGGTTCATACGTAATAGAAGCTATGACAAACGAGATAGAAAAGAGAGCCATGGAATACATCGAAAAAATAGACCAACTTGGTGGAATGGTTAAAGCCATAGAAATGGGATATGTACAAAAAGAAATCCACGAAAGTGCATACAAACACCAACTTGCAGTAGAGAAAGGTGAAGAAATAATCGTTGGAGTAAACAAATTCACAATAAAAGAGGATTTAAAACAAAAAGAAGTTTTAAAAGTCGACCCAGAACTTGAACAAAAACAAAAAGAAAGACTCAAAAAACTCAAAGAAAAAAGAGACAATGAAAAAGTAAAGAAACTCCTCAATAAAATAAAAGAAGTAGCAGCAACAGATGAAAATCTCTTCCCATACGTACTTGAAGCAGTAAAAGCATATGCCACCGTTGGAGAAATAAGCAACGCATTAAGGGAAGTATTCGGAGAATACACTGAAACAGTCATAGTTTAAAAATAAATTAATTAATTGATTAAAAGGAGGCGTATAAACATGGAAAAGGGTACATTTGAAATCAAAAAAGGCTTTGCTGAAATGTTCAAAGGTGGCGTCATTATGGATGTTACCACAGCAGAGCAAGCAAAAATTGCAGAAGAAGCAGGAGCAGTTGCCGTCATGGCGCTTGAAAGAGTACCAGCGGATATAAGAAAAGCTGGTGGAGTTGCGAGAATGGCAAGCATCGCAAAAATAAAAGAAATAATGGAAGCAGTATCCATACCAGTAATGGCAAAAGTGAGAATTGGTCACATTGCGGAAGCAAGGATACTCGAAGCGCTTGGTGTTGACTTCATAGACGAATCAGAAGTTTTAACACCAGCGGATGACAAATACCATATCAACAAACATGAATTCAAAGTACCATTCGTATGTGGTGCAAGAAACCTCGGAGAAGCATTAAGAAGAATATCCGAAGGCGCTGCAATGATAAGAACAAAAGGAGAAGCTGGAACAGGAAACGTTGTAGAAGCCGTAAAACACATGAGAACAGTCATGTCGGAGATAAGAAAAGTTCAAAACTTGCCGTATGAAGAAATAGTGACATACGCTAAAGAAATAGGCGCACCTGTTGAATTAGTATTGCAAGTTAAAGAACTCGGTAGATTACCGGTTGTCAACTTCGCGGCAGGTGGAGTAGCAACACCAGCAGATGCCGCATTAATGATGATGCTTGGCGCAGACGGTGTATTTGTAGGAAGCGGAATATTCAAATCAAAAGACCCAATGAAAATGGCTAAAGCAATAGTTATGGCTGTAACATATTGGAACGACCCAGAAATGCTCCTGAAAATTTCCGAAGATATTGGCGAGCCAATGGAAGGATTGGAAATTGAGACATTAGAAGTCAGACTTCAAGAAAGAGGATGGTAAAAAATGATAATAGGAGTTTCGGGAATACAAGGTGACTTTAGAGAACACAAATGGATGATAGAAAAACTTGGACACGAATCATACGTTGTTCGCACACCAGAGGATTTGGAGAAAGTTGACGGGCTAATAATCCCTGGTGGCGAATCAACAACAATGATTCGCATAATGAAACGAATAGGGTTATTCGAAAAATTGAAAGAAAAAATACTTAACGGACTACCTGTATACGGCACATGCGCTGGATTAATTGTTCTTGCTAAAGAAATCGAAAACTACCCGCAAGAGTCGTTGGGGGTCATAGATATAAAAGTAATGAGAAACGCATACGGCAGACAAGTTGACAGTTTTGATGAAATGGTAGAAATTAAAGGATTCAACAAACCGTTCAAAGCGATATTCATAAGGGCTCCAAGAGTTGACGCATGGGGACCAGAAGTTGAAATTCTATCAACATTAAATAACCATCCAATAATGCTCAGACAGAAAAACGTACTTGTTACATCGTTCCACCCAGAACTTACAGACGACACAAGAGTACATGAATACTTTATAAAAATGGTTGAAGATTATAGGAAATAAAAAATTCACATCATAAATAAAACGGCTTCGGTAAAATACCGAAGCCGTCAGACTGTTGACAAAGTA
>SPLK01000164.1_pt1 | contig 26073 bp, 25 predicted proteins | sample 2456111 | NCBI WGS metagenome assembly SPLK01 (sample SAMN11156906, study PRJNA527647) | hot springs metagenome | biome: Geothermal region; feature: Hot spring; material: tree branch in hot spring; isolation source: hot spring sediment rich in lignocellulosic material ... | reverse complement strand
TGAGTCGGCATGCGCCGGGCTCGTCCCAACGCCCGACGCAACGACCTCCAGGGCAGGCCTCGCGCTGCCTCCCAGGCGGCCGAGCTCGCCCCGCGCCGCTACGTCGTTTGGTACTGGATGGACCTTGGTTCGCTCACGCGTCTCGAAGCATCCAGGATTTCGAGGCCAACCAGATTACCGTCGGCGTCGTAGTCGAGGATGACGCCGGGCTTGTCTTCGTCGCTCTCCGATACAGGCGTCTCCCGCAGGATGATCGTGAGGGTGTCCGTTCGGGCATCGTACGTGACTCTCATCCAGACCGCCTCCCGTACTTACCCACCTTTACGGGGCTCTGCACCAGCAGCCCGGGCCACTCCGATGCCCGCTCGCGGTAGACCGAATCAGCGCAGGTGATCTCGTCGTGGTTGCCGGGTACGGTGACGACCCGCACGCCGGCCGCCTCCAGCCGGCGCAACTGCTCCAGCGCCGATGCCACCAGGGCCCGGCAATGCTGGCAGGCCCCGTATGCCACTCCCCGCGTGCAGGGCTCCCGCTGCCGCCTGCCAGTGCTCCGGGACTCGCTGCTCGAACCTGCCCCTCGCCGGACCATCTCTATAGCCCCGCCTGCTCCAGCCGGCGGATGAAGGTGTCTTTGCGGGCGTGCCGGGCGCGCAAGGATTGGAGCCGGGAGCCGAACGCGTCTGCCCGCCCGGCCTGCGCGCAGGCATCCCTCAGGTCTCGCAGCAGCTCGACGGCCTGATCGTAGAACCCCGGCCGCCGGGTGGCGATGAGTTCCTCGACCTGCTGCCATGCCTGCTCCTCCCGATTCGCCAGCTGCGCCAGGTACCGCGCCCGGCGAGCCGCCTCCTCGCGGGCGCGCCGCTCGCGCTCCTTTCGCTCCCGTTCCGCCTGCTCGCGCAAGCGCGCCGCCCGGCGTGCCTCGGCCCGGGCCAGCAGCTCCGACACGGTGCGGGGCGTATCGCCGCCTTTGTTCAGCCGGCCGTCGGCCGCCCCCAGTTCCCGGCGGGCCCGCTGGAAAAGCTCGTGGCCGACGTGGATGTCTCCCCGTAGCAGACGCAGCAGAAGCTCGTCTTTTTCCTGTACGGGTAGCCTGGCGACCCACGCGGCCATCGCATGCTCTGCCGGCAGAACGGCGCCCATATCCGGACTGCGCTCGGCCGCCACCGCAATGAGATCGGGGTCGACCCGCAAGAAGCGCGCCATCTCCTCGAGAGCCCCCGACAAGCGACCCAGGCCTGCAGGAACCGGCGGCTCGACGGCATCCTCCTCCAGCTCGCCGACCATGGCGCAACGTAGCCACCCCAGGTAGAGGCATCGGTAATCGCCCCGCGCCAGTTCGCCACGCACCGGGAGGATCGCGGAAAGCCAGTCTTCCCCCGTCTCGTCTTCCTCCGGGTCCCACTCCTCGCCCGACACCCCTGCCGACTCGCGGTCGGAGGTAAACTCGACGATCACGTGCTCCCCGCTGGCCCAGGCCGAGGCGCTCCCACCCGGACAGTATCGGGAAGCCGTCTCGAGGTTCAGCAGCCGGGAGGGCAAGCGGAGCATCAGCCGGCGAGTGCCCCAGTTGGCAAGGTAGAGAAAGGCATCGAAATACTGTTCCACGAGGGCTTTAGGGTCTCCCTTGAAGTCGCCCCAGTTGTAGAAGTTGGTGAAGCTGGTGGGCGTGATGTGGGCCCGGCTGGACAGGGCACGCAGGGTCGCCATCTCCTGGGGGCTCAACCTGCGGTCAATGGCCTGAAACTCGTAGTACTGGTATTCGCTCATCCAACCGCGCCTCCGCTCCCCAACCAGCCGCTGCTCGTCACACGCCGATGAGTCCTTGCCACTCCGGAAGATGCTCCCGCACGAACGCCTCCAAGACACCGCGCCCTCGTTCGCGTGCCCTCCCGGCCGCACCCTTCGTCCGCCTGACCTGCAACCAGGTCTTGATGACCGTCGTCGCCGCCTCCAAGGGAAAGTCGGGCGCCCACGCCAGCACCGGATGTTCGTCATTCCGCTGGCACTTGCTCCAATGCCGCAGGCGGTAAAGGCCCACCAGGATCCCCCGGCACATCTCCAGCGCCTGCTCGGCCATGCCCAGTTCGGCATAGCGGGTCATCTCGTCGACGAAGGGCTGAAGCGCCTCCTCAAGGAGTTCCCAGGCAGCCTCGTCGGGAGAAGTGTAGCCCCACCGGCTGGGTCCTGCCCGGGCATTCAATTCATCAAGGCCTGGAAGGCGCAGCGCCGCTTCCACGTCGTCAGCGACCTCCTCGAAGCTTACTTTCGCAATCAGCGCCTCGGCGATGCCTTCCGCTTCCGCGACCAGCTCGGGGTGCACGGCCAGCAACCGCGTCAACACCGCGTGGGCTTCATGAGGTGTGAGGTGCCTCAGAATGGACTGGCCGCCCTTCGCCTCCGCTCCTGTGCTCCGTCTCACGTCGGCCACCCCTCACTTGCGTCGCGGGACGCTCGCGAAGTTGACTGCTTCGACAGCGCTGCAACGTTTCACCAGCCGAGGCAGCTCCGCCAATTCCGCAAGAAGGTTCGACGCCTCACGGGATGGTCAGTCGCCGATTCGCCGCGTCAGCCGACCTTCGAGCAGCAGGCAGGTCACAGGCACAGCCGGCCCCCCCCGACGCAGGAGCCTCAGCTTCTCCGGCATGGGGTCATCCAGGGACTCGGAGTGGTGGCAGGACATCACCCGGTACCGTTACGTCGTCTGGTACTGAATAGACCTTGGCTCGGTCACACGCCTCGAGGCATCCAGGATTTCAAGACCCACCAGGTTGCCGTCCGCGTCATAGTCAAGAATGACGCCCGGCTTGTCTTCATCGCTTTCCGATACCGGCGCATCCCGTAGAATGATGGTCAGCGTGTCCGTTCGGGCATCGTACGTGATTTTCATCCAGACCGCCTCCAGTACTTATCCACCTTGCTGGTCCGGTATACCGTCACAACTTCGGCCGGCTGCCTGTCCACATCCACGAACACCCGGATAAGAGCCCACGGCTGTGAACCATGCCCGGCTACCCGGCTCTGGAACACCCACCGCCCTGGCCTCACTTCGAAGGCTTGCTCAGGACGTCTCAGAACCCGGCGAACCTCATCCAGTTGGAGCTGCCGGCGGCGTACCTGATCGAGCGCATGTTCGGCAAAGACGTAGTCTGAAATCCACACTGTGCCTTGCCTCGCTTCTCGCCGTCCGCCGGGCAGCTTCGATTCTACGAGGCGGCCACTGCTTTGACAATGCCCGCACGGCCTCCGCGTTTATGGGGCAATCTGATCCATCACGCAGTGCAGGATGGGCCGCTTGGCCACAGGCACAGGCTGGTTGGGCATGGTGCACGTGGGCCGGCTAAGCCGCGTCCCCTTCCCGCCCGCCAGCACCAGCGCCTTCACCGGGCGCAGCCATCAACGACTGCGCCCCGTGCGCTGGCGCTCCTGGCGTGCCCGGAGCCGGTGGATGTAGGCGGTGACGTCCTCGACGGCACGTTCGTAAAGTGTAGCCTGCCTCCTGAAGCTGGCGAGCGGCCTCCCGAGCCATTTGCTCCAGCTCCCTGATCTCCTTGCCCGTCATGGACATCTTCGCCTCAGGTGTGAGGGTGTCGGGCGATGGTGGTCGCCACCTATGCCTGGGAGCCCCTGCCGCGGGAGGGACCCCCAGCTTCCTCCACCGTCAGGCTGACGGGGAGGTCGTAAGAGATAGATACCGTGCTCCTCTGAAGGGCGTCGGGATCAAGGTTGAGATACCGGAGGGCATGATAGGGCTCGAGGATGGGTATCCCGTGCCACGAGCCTACCTCCTCCAGGTGCCCATCCCGTACGATGATGACCTCCGCGCCTCCCTGCTCCGCTGCCCAGAACAGGTGGGCGTCCTTCGTGTGGCTCCCTAGCTCGGGTACGACATAGCCGGGTGGCTTGTCGCTGACATGGTCCGACATCCCGACTAGCAGGTCGAGCTGCCTGAGGACCTCGCGCACCACGGCATCGGGGGCATTACGGCGCGCGCAGACCTCGGTGAGGGCATCGCGCCACTCCGCGTGGATCTTGGGGTTGACGACGGGGCGCACGTGGCGGTTGAGTACGGCCTTATATAGCGCACTAGCGTGGAAAAGCGAAGGGGCTAGGGCCGAGGCGTCAATGACGACAATCCTCGGCCTCGCGGCGCCTTCTGACGGCGTTGCGTGCGATTTCGGCGATCTCTTCCTCGGTGAGGCCCTGGGACCTGGTCCACTCGACAATGAGCTTGAGGCCCTCCTGGATCCTGGCGCGCTCCTCCGCCGTCCAATCCAACTTGGGGCGAGTCGGAAGTGTCGCCTTCATGGTCCGATCACACTTTTCGTTGTTTTCTCGATGCCTCTTGGGCCGAGCTGGCCCACAATGTCTCTTGGCACCCTTATTATCCATCACGTGATACCCTCTGGCAACCCTTGCGTCCCAGCGTATGCACCGGGCAGCACGGCTATACGCTGAAGAGGTGGACATCTGCCAGAGGGAACGGGGAGGTCCCCCACCGCATCCGGACATCGCGGGCCCCCTTCCCTCAACGCCGTGGCTGTCGCACGTGCAGCACGCCATGGAGGTCGAGGAGCCTGCCCCTGGCGACGAGGCGGTCGATAGCCTCCATGACGTGCTCGCGAGCCCGGGCCGAAATCCGGCTATACCCGAGCACAGCCGAGGCGACGGCCCGAGCGGCCCGAGACCGTTCGGTGGCTCCGAGCTGGCTCAGCACCTCGAGTACTGCGGCCTCCCACTCCTCTGCACAGATGTGCTCCGGAGGCCGCGCCACGTCACCAGGACCTCGAGGCCGAACGCCCGAAGGCTCCTGGTCCGCTCTCCATAGGAAGTCCCCCTGTTTCCTTACCCATCCCCGCCTGACCGCCCGGGCGACCCCCCGGGACAGGGCATCCCGGATCCGCTTGCCGGCCCTCGAATGCCCGTAAAGGCTGCGCAACCGCTCGTAGAGCTGCTCCACGTGGACAGGCGCCTCGACCTCCACGACCTGGCGGGTCAGCTCCGCCAGGACGTCGGGGTGTTCATCCACGACGGCGGAGGCCCGGATCAGCTCCCGGCCGCCCCGGTACACCCGATAAGCCGGCAACTGGACCACGAAATCAGACGCGCCGCCCGCCTGTCGGCCCGCATCGCCGCTCCATCCGCCAGCAGCATCGGGGCTCCGCGCGCCGCCTGTATCACCGCTCGGCCTGGCCTCTCGTTGAGAAGTCTCGTCGTTCGCTGCCACGGCCCGTCCATCGCTCGCTGCCGCCGGCGGAAGCTCTTCGTACGACGCGGCCACCGGCGGCGCGCCCACGCGGACCGGTTCCGAGCCCTCGGGCGCGCCTTGCAGTTCCCCGAGCGGCTGCCCGTCCTTGCCTTGGGCTGGTCCATCGTTGCGGTGCGCTGGCCTGTCGTCGCCCTGCGGTGACCCGTCGGCGCCGGCGGCCCGCCCCTCGCCCGCGCGCACCCGCTCGATAGCCTCGACGAGGCGCTCGGTCGCCCTGGCCGGGTCGCGGATCCACTCCGTCGACCAGACCCGCAGGATCTTCCACCCCAGGTTCTCGAGGGCCACCTGCCGGATGCGGTCACGGTCTCGAGCCGTTCGCGCCGAGTGGTAGGTGGCCCCGTCGCACTCGATGCCGACGATGTAGCGCCCGGGCACATCGGGGTCCCTCACGGCCAGGTCCATGCGATAGCCCGACACCCCGACCTGGCAATCTACCTCATACCCCCGCCCCACCAGCGCGTCCCGCACGGCCTCCTCGAACTCGCTCTCCGGCTGCCCCGTGCCCGATACGTCTGCGTTGACCCCGCCCTGCTTCGCATAGCGCAGATACCCCGCCAGCATCTTCGGCCCGTCCCAGCGCGCCTGGCCGACGACGCCCGCCAGCTGCTCCGGCGTCATCGACGAGACCACGATCATCCGGTAGCGCGCCCGGGTGATGGCGACGTTCAGCCGCCGGTCGCCCCCCATGCGGTTGAGCGGGCCGAAGTTGAGCGAAGGCGTCCCGCCTGGCTCAGAAGGCCCGTATCCCACGCTCAAGATGATGACGTCGCGCTCGTCCCCCTGAACCGTCTCCAGGTTCTTCACGAAGAACTCCTCTTTGTCGGGCAACTTCACCTCCGGGTGCGCCCTCAGCAGCCTGCGCAGCGCCTCCTCGACGGCGTCCCGCTGCTCGATGCTCATGGTGATGACCCCCAGCGACAACCCGCTCCTCCTCCGGCAGTGCTCGAGCACGAGTTGGGCGACCCGCTCGGCCTCGACCCGGTTGGTGCGAGACCCGCCCTTGCCAAAGACGCCGTCCGGCACGTGCACGAAGGAAACCCCGGTCTCGACGCCGTCGGTCCCGGGAGCCGGGAACGTGATGAGCTGGCGCCCGTAGAAGTACCTGTTGGAGAACGCGATGAGGCGCTCGTCCCGACTGCGGTAGTGCCACTTGAGCATGGGCCCGGGGAAGTAGACGCTCGCGATGTCGAGAATGCTCTCGTAGTCCTGGGCGTCCGGCTCGTCCTCCTCGCCTTCCGCATGCGCCCGGAAGAAATCCGTCGGCGGCAGTTGCTTGTTGTCGCCGAAGATCACCGCCTGCTCGCCCCGCAGCAACACGCCGACGGCATCGCCCGGCGGGAGCTGCGACGCCTCGTCGAAAATGACCAGGTCGAACCGGAACAGCTCCCTCGGCAGATAAGTGGCCACGGACAGCGGGCTCATCATGAGGCACGGCTTCACGGCCAGCAGCAGCTTCGGGATCACGGGGAACAGCTTCCGCAAAGGCAGGTGGCGCCGCTTCTTGCGCGCCTCCCGCGCGAGCACCGTCAACTCGCTGGCCGGCAGCGGGTCGGGCAGGCGGGCCGCGACCGCCTCGAACGTGGCGATCACGGCCTGCTCCTGCAACTGCTTGTCGAGCTCTTGAAATCTCCGGCGAATCTCCTCCCAGGCGTGCCCTGGAAACGAACGCAACACCTCGGACTCGCCGTACGCGGCCCTCAACCACCGCGCGAAGTAGGCCCGGCGGAACGCATCGGACAGGCGGCCGGCCGGCAGCCCCTTCGTGCGGCAGGCGGCGAAGAACGCCGACAGCCCCACCTCCTCGGCCTTCCGCATCAGCCGTCGGTGCTCGAGCCACTCCGGGAGGCGCCCGGCCTCCCGTTCCCACGTGGCGGCGTTCTCTCGCAGTTCGTCCAGGGAGACCTCCCGGAAAGAGCGCCCCCCGAGGCCCTCGGGAAAGCACCGGACGACGGGTTCGGCACTCGCCGCCGACCGCCACTCGTCCAGCGCCCTCGAGGCCGCTTCGACCAGCGAGGACGCCGTCCGCCGGATGACCTGCGGCGCCTCGCGAACGAGCCGTTCGCGCAGGCGCTCGCTCAAGTGCCCCCCGCCGGCCTGCACCGTCTCGGTGACCCACTCCACGGCGCGCACGGTCGCCTCGGGGTTCCAATCGTCCGTGCCGGGCTCGATGCCGAGCTCGCCGCGGATGCGCCCCGCGTGGGCGTCGATCCACGCGCGACTCTCCTGCACGGCGAAGAGCGCCCGCACCACGCCGACCGCTTCTGAGCGCCGCAGCTTCCGCCCTATCAGGCGGGCGAGCCGCCGCTGCACCTTCCATTCGGCCATGACTCGCCGGAGCCAGGGGCGCTTCGAAGCCTTTTCGAGGACGCTATGCAGCGCCCTCACCTCGCCGGCCTCGATGTCCGGCTCCTCGCCCGGCTCCCCGCCGGGATTCACGCCTACCCCCCGAAGGTAGGCCGCACCCTCCCTTCTCCGGCGGGCATGCTCCTCGACGCTTTGCGCGAACCCCACCATCGCCCGCCGCCCGGCCTCGTCAAGCATGAGCCAGGCCGCCTGGATGGTCGCATCGGGCATCCTCGCGAGCCACCGCAGCAGTTCCAGGCGCTCCTCGAGGTGCCGCGCCGTCCCTACCCGCTCTCCCGTGAACTCGAAGATCGCGTTCGCCACCCCGAGCAGGCCCTCGGTCGCCCGCCTCAGCGCCCCGTACGCGGAGTTCACCGCCTCCGCAATAGGGATGAAGTCCTCCGGCGCCGCTGCCTCGCGCCAGGGGTGCGTGTGTTCCTCGTCCCAGACGCCGAGCCTCGCGACCTGGCGCACCAGCTCGAAGACCGCGTTCTCCTGATCCCGCTCGACCTCGAGGGGCCGGTCGAACGGGAGCGCAGCGTCCACGAAGGGCACCTCGTGCAGCCGGGCCAGCGTCCCGTGCACCTGGAAGGCGCTGCGACCCTGCCGATCCCGAGGCCTGTGGAGTTCTTCGACGTACTGGTTGAGCTGAGCCCTGAGCCGCCGGTACTCCTCGAAAGCATCCCCGTTGGCGCGCTTCTGCCAGTCCTTCAGGCGCGCCAGGCTCGCCTCGAGCTCCTCCACGACCGCCTTGCGGCTGGCCCGGCTGCTGTGCAGGTCGAGGCACAGGTCCGCCAGCCCGAGGCGCTGCAGGCGGGCGTAGACGACCTCGAGAGCCGCCCGCTTCTCGCTCACGAACAGCACCTTCCGCCCGTCCCGCAGCGCCTGTGCGATCAGGTTGAGGATGGTCTGGCTCTTGCCTGTGCCCGGCGGCCCCTGTACCACGATGGTGCGGCCCTGGCGCGCCTGCTGCATCACCTCGAGCTGGCTCGAGTCGGCGTCCGCCACGGGGAAGACCTCGGGCCGGGCCGACTCCTCCTCGACCTTGCGAACGTCGACCGGCGCGGGTTCGGAGCGCTCCCGCAGCCCGCACAGCGCCGCCACCACCGGGTGCGCCGCGGCCCGCTCGGCGACGCCGGGCGCTTCCAGGTCCCGGTACATCGGGAGCTTGTAGAAGGCGAACTGCGCCAGCCATGCCTGCTCCAGCACGGCCCACCCCTTGGGCCGCACCGACTCGCGCACCTTTCCGAGGAACTGGTCGATGGCGGTGCCACCGTCGGCCGCTTCCCCGTTCGTCTCAAGAGCCGGCAGTGCGATGCCGAACTCCCGCTGGAGCCGGTACTCGAGGGTCGGGTTCACCTCCGGCCCGTCTTCGTGCGGGCGCAGGACGTAACGCTGGTCGGAGCGGTCCAAATGGACCGGGATCAGCAGAAGCGGGCTGTGCACCGTCTCTTCGGCGCTCTCCGCCTCCTTCCACTCCAGCATGCCGAGCGCGAGGAAAAGCGTGTGGACGCCCTGCTCTTCGTAGACGGTCCGCGTGTTTCGCCGCAGCCGTTCGAGCTTGCGGTGGAGATCCCGCACGTCCTTCGGGGTCGCCACGGGTGGAGCGAGCTCCAGGTCGCCAGGTACGACCCGGACGCCTGGCTCGACGGTCTCCTCGAGGTCGAGGTCCTCGATCGTGATGCCGCGGACGTAGGGGAAAGCGAGCTGCCTCTCCTCGACGACGAGGGCCGCATAGAGGGCACTGACCCCCGGGCTCGTGATCTGCACCCGGGTCGCCAAGCCCCTATGGAGGTCGATGAGGCGGTTTCGCCTCGACAGGTCGAGAAGAGAGCGCTTCCACTCCGCGATGTATCGCCCGGCCTGCTGTATCGCCCGCTGGTCGACGGTCACCCCTTCGGTCACCTGCTGCGTCATGCGTACTTCACGGCCCCTCCGCGCCCCCGTGTATGCACGGGCTACCCCACGACCTTGTCGAGGATGTCCAGTTGCTCAAGAGCGTCCTGCAACTGCCGGTAGACGGTCGCCGGGCTGGCCGTCTGAAACGGCGTGCGCCCCAGGCTGGCGGCCGCCCGGGCGAGCCGGAGCAGCACCATGGGCGTATCCGCTTCGGGAATCCCGGAGACCTTCGCTCCGCGGTAGTTGCTGAGGATGGCCTGGATGGCCTTGGGTAGGCGTTTCTCATCGACGCTTCCATCGGCGAGGCGGTAGGGGAGCTTCCAGGTGGCAGGGCGGGCGGCGTGGCCCACGTAGGCAAAGCACCGGGCAGGCAGGCCGTACTTGGGGTGAAGCAGCGCCGCCTCCTCAACCCCCTCTTCCCGCTCCTCGCGCTCGACGGGCGAGGGTGGAAGCAGGCGCAGTTCCGCCCCTTCGGCGTCGGGACGCTCGCGGTAGATCCCGTGGACACTCAGCCACCACAGGTCGAGGGGCGGTTCCTCCTGGGCCAGGGAGACGAACGCGCGATCCCTCAGCCCGCCCGCCACAAGGTCCGCAGCGTACAGCATGAAGCCGTCGCTGACGGCGATGCACCGCACCCGCTGTTCGGCCGCATACTGCCGTGCCTGGTCGAGAGCCCTCTCGACGGCCCTCCGGTGCCACGCCAGGGCACCGGGCCGCTTCGTTTCGATGAGCAAGTACTTGATGCCGTGCTTCGTGAGCAGGATGTCCGCTCCCTCGACCTGATGGTTGAGGTCGGCCAGGGACCAGTCCAGCACTTTCGTGAAGAGGTCCTCGACGATGTTCTCGGCCACCTTCTCCGCCGCCCGGTGCCGCCGAGCCTCCTGCAGCCTTAAAGCCCGTGCCTCCAGGAAGGCAGTCCACGACGAACGGATGCGTTCGACGCACCGCCGGTACGACGCGAGGTGCTCGACCCCTCGCCTGCTGCTCATATACCGGGGCCCCTCGTCCACCCCATGCCATGCCCCCTGTGGGGAAAGCGGGCCTGGCCGAAGGCAGTCGGGTCACTGGAACCGGGCAATCCGAAAACGACTGCCGCTATGCCCTCCACCAGGCTGGACTTCCCAAATGCGGAGTACGAGGCAAGCCGACCACTGAGTACGATCCATGGCGACCACGCCGTACGATCCATGCCGACCACCGGTTCCGATCCATGCCGACCAGGGATTCCGAGCGAAGCCGACCACCCGGTACGATCCATGCCGACCACTTTGGACGGCGGCGTCGTAATCGGTGGTCGGCATGGCCCGTAATCCTTGCCGTGACGGGCGGCGCTGGGTATCAGACGGCCTGAGGGATCCCGCCCCGGGGCCCCGAATGCCGGGGCCAGACCCAGAAGAGGGGTGTGGACATCCCGGATGGCTCAACGGAGGATACCCATGCGCAAGATCCGCGAGATGCTTCGGCTTCGTTTCGCCGCACACCAAGGGGTTCGGGCCATTGCCCGCAGTTGCGGACTCTCCCACAGCACGGTGAGCGAGGCGCTGCGCCGGGCGGAGGCCGCTGGCCTTTCGTGGCCCCTGCCCGAGGGGATGGACGACACGGCTCTGGAACAGGCCCTGTATGGGGCCAGGCCCGTGCCCAAGGGGCGCGGGGCCCCGCTCGACATGGACGAGATCTACCGCCAGCTGCGCTCGCGTAAAGGGGTGACGCTGCGGCTGTTGTGGCTCGAGTACCGGCAGGCCCATCCGGATGGGTACCGCTACAGCCGCTTCTGCGAACTTTACCGTCGGTGGGCCAAGACGCTCGACATGCCGATGCGCCAGGTCTACCGGGGCGGCGAGAAGATGCTCGTCGACTTCGCCGGCGACCCGATCCCGGTCATCGATCCCGAGACGCGCCAGATCCGGCCGGCGTACCTCTTCGTGGCCGTCCTGGGGGCCAGCAACTACACCTACGCGGAACCCATGTGGGCGCAGGATCAGGCGAGCTGGATCGCGGGTCACGTCCACGCCTTTCAGTTCTTTGGAGGCGTGCCGGAGGCCGTTGTGTGTGACAACCCCAAGACGGCGGTGCTGTCGGCCTGCCGCTACGAGCCGGACCTCAACCCCGCGTACCAGGAGATGGCCGCGCACTACGGGGTGGTGGTGCTTCCGGCCCGGCCCCGGCGTCCCCGGGACAAGGCCAAAGCGGAGAACGCCGTCCAGCAGGTCGAGCGCTGGGTGGTGGCCCCCCTGCGCCACCGTACGTTCTTCGGCCTGGAGGCGCTGAGCCAGGCCATCCAGGAACAGCTTGAGGGGCTGAACAATCGGCCGTTTCAAAAGTTGGAAGGCTCCCGGCGGGAGCTCTACGAGCGGCTGGACAAGCCGGCCCTTCGGCCGCTGCCTGCCCAGCGCTACGAATACGCCGAGTGGCACAAGGCGAAAGTGAACATCGACTACCACGTGGCCGTGGACGACAACTTCTACTCGACGCCGTACCAGCTCGTGCACGAGCCGGTGGACGTGCGCCTCAGCCTGTCCACCGTGGAGATCTTCCACAAGGGCCACCGGGTCGCCAGCCACCCTCGGCTGGCCGGCCGGGGACACTTCCACACGGATCCCGCCCACATGCCGGCCGCGCATCGCCGCCACCTGGAGTGGACGCCATCGCGGCTGATCCAGTGGGGCGAGACCGTCGGCCCCCATACGGGCCGCTTGGTGCAGGCGATCCTGGAAAGCCGGCCTCATCCCGAGCAGGGCTATCGGGCCTGCCTGGGCCTGTTTCGTCTGGCCAAGCTCTACGGTCCGCCGCGCCTGGAGGCGGCGGCCCAGCGGGCACTGGCCACCCAGGCCATCGGCTACCGCAGCGTCCAGTCCATTCTCCGAACCGGGCTCGACCAGATGCCGCTGGAGCCCGAGACACCCGTAGCACCCCTGCGTCACGCCAACGTCCGCGGCAGCGCCTACTACCGAGAGGGGGCCGTCTGAATGCTGATGCAACCCACGCTGGAGAAGCTGCGGGCCATGCGCCTGCTCGGGATGGCCGAGGCGCTGGCCAACCAAACCCAGCAGCCCGACATCGCCCGCCTCAGCTTCGAGGAGCGCCTGGGGCTCCTGGTCGACGAGGAATGGACGTTTCGCGAGAACCGCCGGCTGCAGCGGCTGCTCAAGGAGGCCAAGCTGCGGCTGGCAGCGGTGCCCGAAGACATCGACTACGGGGCCTCGCGGGGGCTCGACCGCCACGTGATCCAGGCCCTGCTGCGGGGGGAGTGGATCCGGTCCCATCAGGCCGTCCTCATCTCCGGGCCGACCGAGCCTGCGACATAATGCACCACCTCACGAAAAGCTTGTCAGATCAAGATCCGCCTGTCTCGGATCATCGGGCGGCGGGCGCCGTCTATCCTTCCGCCGGATGCCCTGAACCGCCGCCTGTACCCCCTCCTCCTGCAGGGCCTCCTGGGTAATCACCCATGGCGCACAGGGTACCACCTGATGGCCTCGGAGGATCCCCCTTCGGGCCAGCCGACGCGCCGCCGTGGAGCTGATGCCAAGCGCCCTGGCCGCCTGTTCCAGGGTGAGCCATGAGCGTTGCCTGGCCGAGTAGGCGGGAATGTGCCGGTACTGCCGCAGCGACCGCACCCGCACCTCCGTCCAGCTGTGGCCCGCCCCGGTACGAAGCCCCAGCCGATTCAAAATGGCAGCGATGTGGGCGTCGGGGGCGACTTTTGCCAGCTCCCGCACCAGGTCCACCACCTGCTGATCCGTGCAGTGGCGATGGGAGCCCGTACGGTTGCGCCGCACCTCCAGCCGGGTATGACAGCCGCCTGCCCAGTGGATCATCGCATGGACCCGTCCCTGCTCCTCGTCGACGTCCACCACGATCTCGACGATGAGCGTCCGCAATAGGCGCTTCTTCAAGCGCACGTCCAGGGCCGGATCCCGCCACAGTGCCGGGAACAGCTCCGCCAGCCGGTGGAGCTCTCCTGGATCGGGAGCCACCCGGGAGTGGCCTCAAGGGAGCGCCCCCGGGCCTCCAGCTCGGCCAGGTGTTGAAGGGCCTGATTCCAGCGGTGTTCAAGTTCGGCCGCCACCAGGCGGTTGGCGGGGTCCACCGCCTCGTAGCGACGCCGGGCCAGGTCGGCTTCGTAGCGCGCCTGCTGGCAGGCGAACTCCACTGCCCGCCGGCGCTCGTCCATCGCGCTTGCCTGCTCGGCAGCCAACCGCCGGGCAGCCTCCAGCGCCGCCGGCTCCAGCACCCGCAGCACTTCCCTCTCCAGCGCCCGGTCAAAGGCAAGGCCTCCGAAGGACAGGCAGCAGCGCCTCTCGTAGTGCCAGTGGCCGCCCGTGCAGACGTACCGGGCCACCCGGCCTCCGATGCCCCCGTAGTGCACCTTCAGCCTGCGCCCGCAGCGTGCGCAGCGCAGCAGCCCGACGGCCAACGCGGCCCCTCCTCGCGCCGGGCCCCGCACCATGGCGCCCTTCATGGCCGCGTTGTGCCGAATGCGCTGCTGATTGCGCGTATAGGTGGCCCAGTCGATGTAGCCGGGATGGTGGTCTTGAATGAGCACCTCCCACGCCTCCTGGGCCAGACGGTGGCCCTTCACCTTGTGGCCCCTCCCCTCCACCACCGTCGTCCGCGTGACCGTCCGGCCGTAGGCGTACGCCCCGGCGTAGATGGGATTCGTCAGAACCCGCAGCAGGCTCGAGTAGTTCGGAAGCCGCCAGACCACCCCCCGCCCATCCGGGCCGTACGCCACGACGGGAAAGTCGATACCTTCCTGCTGGAACCAGAGCAGCGTTTGGCGAACGCTGCCGCATTCCTCAAATTTGAGGAAGGCCAGGTGAATGGCGTGTTGAATGCGCCGGTCCGGGTCCTTTTCGATGCGGTGGTCCGGCGTGCGCACGTAGCCGATCGGTACCGTCGTCAAGAGCTCGCCGCGCTCCGCCATGGCCCGCAGAGCCGCCAGGCTGCGCTGGCGGAAGAGACCGAGTTCAAATTCGCTCATGGTGCCCTTCAATCCGAGGAGCAGCCGATCATTCAAAAGGGCAGGGTCGTAAACCCCCTCCAGGTCGACGATGAGGGTGCCGACCAGGCCGCAAAGGTCCAGGAGCTGGTACCAGTCCCGGTTGTTGCGGGCCAGACGAGAGGCTTCCAGGCTGAAGACGGCACCCACCTCTCCCAGGCAGACAGCAGCGACCAGCCGCTGAAAGCCCGGGCGTTCGGAGGCCGACGCGCCCGAACGCCCCAGGTCCTCATCGATCACCTCCACCTCGGTCCACCCCAGCGCCTTCGCCTTCTCCACCAGTTGGTACTGAAGGCGCTGGCTCTCCAGGTGCAGGCGCACCTGCTGGGGCGTCGACTGGCGGACGTAGACGACAGCTCGGCGTTGTCGGTGTATGGGCTGAATGCGCTCGCTCATGACGAGCCTCCTGGGTGGGAGCGCTCAGGGCGCCCCGCAGGAGATCCATGCAGAGCCGGATCACGGTCTCCTGCGAGGCAGGCGGGAGGTGCTTCCACACGGGCGGGGCACCGAGAGGCAGCGGGCTTTGGTAGCGGCGTGGCTCGGGACGCCCCATCCTGCGTGCCCCGCTTTCGGTTCCGGTTTGGCCTGAGCATACCAGGGTTTTCATCGGCCCACAAGCCGCTGGCGCGCAGCCATGCGATCAGCTCGGCAAGCGCCTGGAGGTGGCAGACGGGAAACGGACCGGGTTTCATCGCCTCGCAGACGGCCGGATCGGTCATCCAGGCGGGCACCAACGCACGCGTCCCGTCCGGCATCCAGACTAGCCACTGGGGCTGGTCGGGGCCACGCACCCACCGTTCTGCCTCCACCTCCTTCCCATACAGCGGGTGCCAGGGGTAGCGCACCCTGACATGCACCGGGTCATGGGCAGTATGTGGTCGTCTCGACCGGCGTGGGCAAGACGTTTCTGGCGTGCGCGCTGGCCCATGCGGCGTGCCGCCAGGGCTTCAGCGCTCGCTACTACCGCCTGGCGCGGCTGCTCTCGGAGCTGGCGCTGGCCAAGGCCGACGGTTCGTACCCGAAGCGTCTGGCCCAGTTGGGGCGCATCGAGGTGCTCGTCCTCGACGACTGGGGGCTGGCTCCCTTGAGCCCCACCGAGGCCCGCGAGCTGCTCGAGGTGATCGATGACCGCACCCAGCGCCGCTCTACCATCGTGGCCAGCCAACTGCCCATCGAGGATTGGCATGCGGTGCTGGCGGACCCGTCGGTGGCCGACGCTATCCTGGACCGCCTCGTGCATACTGCCCATAGGCTCCTCCTGAAGGGAGAGTCCATGCGCAAGACGAACACCGGGAAGAGCCGTTCGGAGGTCCGGGAGGAATGAGACCGGCCTGTGGAAATGCCGCGGCGGTGGACAACCTCCCTGTTGCCCACCGCCGCTTGGGCAGGCCTACGCTACGCTCCGGCCTGCCCACATTCCCACAGGCCCTGCGACGAGGGGGGAGTGCCGGTCTGAACTGATGCCGACCACCTTCGGTGAGGACCCAGCCCAGCGTCGCTTCGCTCCGACGCGTGGTCGGCATGAATCGTACCGGGTGGACGGCATGCGTCGTATCCGGTGGACGGCATGGATCGTAATCGGTGGTCGATTTGGTCGGAATACGCACCCAAACTCGTTGGGGGCCACGAAGTTGGTCAGGTCCTCCGCAAACTCGGCCCGGACCTCGTCACGAAAGGGCCTGAAGCCGCGCAGTACCAGACGGTGCTAGATGACGGACTCCGCCGTCTCGAGTCGGCTCACGGTGGGGGCTGCGGTTCCTACCGGAGCAGCGCCGTACACGCCCGTCATCAGATGCCACCTCCCGCGAGCGCGTGGATACCCTGGCGAAGCGCCCGCCCACTCCCGGGCCCGGTAGACGGAGTCGGCGTAGGTGACCTCGTCGTGGTTTCCGGGGATCATGACGACGCCGACACCGACCTATGCTTCAGTGCGGTCCGACGTTGCTCTGCCGCACGATGGCATTCGTCAATCTGCCGTTACGCTGCCCCTCTGATTTTGGCTTCCTCTGTCGAAAGCTCTCTGTAGCGTGCCGCGTATCTGTCCCGGATTGGCCTTGCCTCCGCCTGGGGAGGGCTACTTGGCATTGGCGCTACCAGCTTTGCAGCTACCTTTGGCGCCAGCTATTCACAGGGCCGCGGCGGTCTCGGGTCCGACCCCGTCGACGTGGATGTAACGCCCGAGCCAGTAGGGCCTCCTTGGTTATCTCAAGCTATGTAGTGCGCCACTGACACCCGGTTGATGCTGGTTTTTCGCATTCAGCACCATGATGCTTGCAAGCCCGTGGATCTCGTCGTCCTTGTCACTGCTCTGCCTCACGCTTTGCGGGAAGCTGTGATGCTACTGCGGTTCGAACCCCGCCACACCTTTTGCACCGTCATTGACGTACTCGGTACAGGTCCCGCTCACCCGGTTCTTACAGGCCCACCGTGAGCGGCGAGCAGTCCAGCGCCGTAGCGGCATCCATGTTGATGATCTTCTCTTCGGCCGCGGCACGGATCATGCACGCCCGTAACAACTCCCGCTGCGGCGCCCTTTGCGTCCAGACGGTCTCCTCCCAAGAGCCTCCTCTCCTCGTCGGTCAGTTCGATGGGCGGTCCGCACTTCATGGACCCATGGTACCACACACCAAGGTTAGAAACCAAAGTGAATGGCGTCACGCGACACTAGGATCGCCAATCCTCCGGCACCAGCTTCCTGCCTTCCCTCCATCGCTCGACCACCGCTGCCTTAAACCAGTCCTCATCAAACTCTGCATGTTCCGTTATCACAACTTGGAAGCCCGGACCAATAGCCTTGACGGCCTCGATAACCAGTTGAAGCATACGGGACGCGGCAACGCGGTCTTCTGCGGGGACCGTCGTTTCGGACCCTTCGACGTTCTGCTCAGGCGGGAAATAACCCTGGCAGGGTTGGTCGAGAAACAAGAACCGAGGTACGGGTCGATTTCTACGACAAAACCACTCGTGGAGCGCGAGATGGGCTATAAGATGGTAACCAACCCAGTTCTCTCCGCTACCCATCCTGTCCATAGGCAGGGGTCCGTCATCCTTATCAGCAACCACCGTGAGGCGTTTCGGGTCAATTCTTAAGGAGTACTCCGAGTGCTCCAGTTGCAACTGTTGGGCCCAGTGCGTCATCTTCCTTCCGACTATCGCTAGAATGGACTCCACCCGCTCCTGAACACGCTCTTCACTCAGTTCCTCCTGAAGCTCCGCCTCCTGCCCACGAAGCCGTTCGATCTCGTGTCGAAGCTCGCTGGTGTCCTCGGTTTCGGGGAGGCTTTCAAGATACAGGGCAATGCGTCCGATAACGTGGGCTTGTCGCGCCGATGCTTCGCGTATTCCTTGCAACCTGTCGCTCAATGCCCGTACCGCCTCGAGTGCTTCTCGGTTTTCAGAGAGTCTACGTTTCAGATCAGCGACCTTTCCCTCCAGCTTATCGATAACATCCTGGAGCTGAGGCGAGTGGCGTTCCACGCGCACCAACTGCTCTGTCAGTTGATAGAGTGCGGACTGCAATTCCGAAACTGGTACGACGGCGCGGTCGCCAAGACCAGTCCCGCAAAGAGGACAGACCGGATGTCCCTCCGCCTCCGGGAGGACCCGGATACTCTTCAGGCGAGCAGCTTGCTCCCGTAGCTCGCGCGTGTAGCCATTTTCTTCAGACATTAAGGCCTTTGCAGCGCCCAGCTCTTCCTTGGCGCGGCGGTAAAGCTCTTGGAGTTCCGCGCGTTCCGCCATTAGGCGCTCGTATTCCTCTCCTGCTTCGCCAAGTTCTGCCTGCTTAACACGCTCCTCTATGGGGGCAGCTAGCGCTTTCCGTAACAATTCGAGCGCCTCATCCCACGTAGTCGGAAGTTGACCCATATCTACGAGACCAACATCGCGCGCCTCGGCCAAAAGGCCGGCAGCCTTACCAAGCTCTTGTCCTCTAACCGACTCCAGGATGGCAAGACGGCGTTCCCGCTCCCGCAAGCGCTGCTGGATGTTACGTAGCTCCCTCTTCTTCGCCAAGTGGTCGTCCCCCACCGCACCGAGGAAGTAGGGAAGGGTATCTCTAATGGCCTGTGCTAGGTAGTGCTCGCCTTGCCTGTGGAAAAGATACCGGGGCTGATTGATCTCGTACTGTGGCTGAAAGCAGAAGACCAACGCGTGGCGCAGGTTCGCTGCCAGAGGTGCCCGAGTTTGGCCTGGAGGCGGTTCATGCAGGTTAGGACCGATGCCTGCCGAACCGGTTAGCAAACTCACGAGGGTTTCGATGTTGGTTGTGACGGTGAGGTCTTGGGCTTCGGGAATAGCAACCTTGTCACCAACTGCGTAGAAGACATCGGTTGAAGACAATTGTCTCTCGGTCGGAGCACGTCTAGCCACAATGGCCTGTCCCGAGGGAAACTGCAGACGAAGACCATACCAGGCAACAGTTTCGCGGATGATGCCTGCCGGCACTTCACAGGAGCTGCTTCCAAGGCAGTAGTCCACGATCCGGATAAGGGCGGTCTTTCCAGTCTTAGACCCCCCGGTGATGATGTTCACCCCACCTGGTCGAAGCGACAGCACCCGTCGTCGTCCGTCATGACTGAACAGGACGATGTCAAGGATTTGGAAGCTCACGGCTTAACCCCCCACAACGCCATTATGGTCGTCGTGGAGCCCGCTCGCGCAAACCACTTGCCCAGAAAAGCGCTCTTCCGCACGCAATCCCGGACTTCATCGGTAGCCTCGGTCAGATATGAGGAAAGCACTCTTGGACGCGGAGATGGTACGATGCGTCCACCGCCGGAGATCGCTATGAGCCCGCGGATTGTCCCAAATAAGATGCCCTCCCTTACATAAGGAGCCAAGGCCCGCGCTCGGTCGGCGAACCCCACGCGAAAGATGGGATAAGCCTCCAGCCAGCCGGCAAGCGATGTCTTTGACGTACGGGGCAATCCTTCACGGGTTGGCTTATGAAGAACTGCCGGAACGGCCACGAACGCCAGCAGAAAGGGCATGCCCGTCTGGACAGTTTCATGAAAGCCTGCCGCCGCTGACCAAACTATGACGGCTAGGAATCCCGGGTTGAACAGCCGAGTTTCCTCGCTGAACCGGGGGGTCCGAACGCTCATTGCCCTATTGCGTGCCTCCCCAGGAGGTGCTGCAAGCGCTCCAAGAAGTCCGGATGCCAACCAACGCGAAGTTCGTCAGAGAGAATCTGATAAGATCCTCTTGTAACGAAAGGTTCCGTGACGTTGGGCCGGATAGGGATGACCGTCGTTTCAACCCAGCTATACACTTCGCGAGCCGCCTTCTGCTTTACCTCCTCCGCCGCGTCCGGACCGAGTTCGTCCCGCATCCGCTCGAAGACGAGCTCCCATTCTTCCACAAGCCGTTGTTCATACCTTTCCAACTCTCCGACAAGGAGAAGGTCCTCCCGAAGCCACCTGGAGCGTTGTTCGAACGCCCGGAAGTACTCACGAATCGCGGCGAGAACCCGCTGAGCCCCGATCCCTATAAGGCGAAGCTGCTGTACGAAAATGGCGTCTTGATATCCCGAAGCGTCTACCGTGGCGGTGATTATGTCTTCATCGATCGGGAGCGCGTCGCGCCTGAACTGTTCCCGTAGAGCGTCGATCTCGGCCTCAAACTCCTCACTGAGAACGGCCGGCTCGTTCGGGTCAGAAAGCAGGCGAATCGCACGACGCAACCACCAACCTTCAAGCCTGGAGAGAAAGGAATCGGTATATTTGCGATCGACTGCCCACCTGATCTCCTCCGCAAGGCAGCGGTCCAGGTCAAGGATACTTGGCGACGCGTCGATTATATAGACCGCCTCAAGAAGGGCACGCTGTTTGGATTGGCCAAGGGCAAGGAATGCCTCATAGGCCCGCCGATTGGTTACACTGGAGGAAGTTTGGGCTGTCGCGCGAAGGCGTGCGAGCGCCTTGTCTGCATCGCGGCCATGCTGTCGCAGATAACTAGCAGCCGACCCGTCTGGCGCGGACGACGTGGTTACCAAGTAGAGAGATGTTGTCGGCATGATTGCACCACTTGCAACGCGCTCGCTCCAGACACGTAGCGTCTTCCACAGGTCAGGGCTTGCGTCAGTCAGGTCTGCTGGACCCCTCAGGTGATGCTTTGTCTGAAGTAGCTCAGCTGGGGCCCCTTCGGCCTCGAATACGACATCATCAAGTGTTTCCAGTCTCAGGAGGAATCCGTGGCCACTCCTGGTTTTCCTTAGCGCACACAGCAAGGCAAACCGGCACTGGTAGAGGTACCCGAGGTGGGACTGGGCTGCAGAGAATGTATCACCCCTCGTGCCCGTCATTGTTCTCTACTCCAACGGCACCGTACTAGAGGATGGGTCCAAAGCTCCAAAGCATGTTTGCCATAGCAGCTTATGGCCCACATAGGATACTCCTCGCCGTTCCCCCGTTGAACGTTCACCCAATAACATCAACTCGGTCACTCGTCCGTTCAATCTTCCACGTGGGCCTATCCAGTGTCCGTTGCAAGTCCAGCGCTCGCGGAAATCGACGGTTAACCTCTTTGAAGTATGTGTCTGGAGCCGTTCAGTGGATATCAAGCTCACCATGGGGCCGTATCGGCCTCACCGCCCGTCGCCGCGGCCGCCTTAGGTGCCGCCGCGCCGGTACTCCCATCCCTCCCGAATGCCGCCGCCCGTAGCAGCGGCGCCACGTCTGTCCGCTCCCACGGTAGCTCCAGATCTGCCCGCTCGAAGTGCTCGTGTCGCCAACGGCCGGCAGATGGGTCGCTACAGGTCGAGCCGGCGGACGACTGCCCCCGGCCGCAGGCCGAAAAAGCGTTCGACGAGGTCAGCGATCACGTCCGTCCCGAACGTCTCGACCGCACCGATACGGGCCCTGGCACCCCGATGGCGTATACCACTTGCAGCTCGCACCGCCTCGCCAGCCCGGCCGCCACCACGTGCTTCGGGACATAGCGGGCGACGTAGCCGCCTCGCCAGTCCACCTTGGTCAAATCCTTGCCCGACAGCACCCTGGCCCCGCGCCGCCCCACCCCCCGTACGTGTCCACGATCACCTTTGGCCCCGTGAGCCCCGTATCGACCTGGGGACCCTCCAACACGAACCGTTCCGTGGGGTTGATGAGGCTCCGCCTCTCCCGGTCAAGGTACTCCTACAGGATGACCGCTCAGATTACCGTCCCCGGGTCCCCTCCTCCAGTTCCGCCTGGCTCACCTCGGGACTCTGCTGCGTGCGGCGACACCACCACCGTGTCGACCCGCACCCGCTTGACGCCGTATCCCACATCCCGGCCGTCCCCCTCGTACTCCACCGTCACCTGCGTCTTGCCGCCCGGCCGCAGCCACGGAAACACCCCGGTCTTCCTCAGCTTAGCCGGCCACCTCGCCAACCGATGCGCCAGCACGACGGCTCCGGCCTCGTCTCATCGGTCGCATACCCCCAAACATGAGCCCTTGGTCCCCGGCACCAATCGGCTCCATCCCATCCTCGCAGGTTCCCTCCTGGGCCTCCAGCACCCGGCTGTCAATGGCCACTTCAGAAACCGCACTTTCGGCCACGCGCGGCAGAACTGCAGGTGTTCGACGCCAGGCCTGCCGCCCATGGACACGGTGCTTTCACCAGTCTGGGGAACCCTTACCGGTTGCCGTTGCCAGTTGCACCCGCCTGGCTCCGGCCCGAGCCGGTGACCAGGGCCTCGATGTCGTCGGTCTGCTGGACCCACGCCACCAAGTCCTGCGAGCCTGGTCCGGCCACGTGAGAGGGTGGTCGCACGGGCCCGCCATGGTAACCGCTCTCAGATCGTGAATCGATACTGCTCGGAAAGAACTGAAGAGCCGCCGCCACGAGTTCCCGCCTGATGCCCACGAGCTCCGCCGCGATCCGTTCCGGCTAGAGCTCCTGCCACCACCTGCGAAAGGCCTCCTGCCGCCTCCTGATGCGCTCCAGCGTGAACCCTTCCGCAGGGTTTCGCCGTCCTCTTGTGGCGGCACGGCGTCAACCCGTTGCGCCACGGGCCGCCCCGGGTGACCGCTCGCCTCCGGGCGCCGCCGCTACCGCCGTCCTTTCAGCTACGGTGGCCCGGCCCCGGCGCCCCCGCCCCGGCTTCACCGGCCCCCGCCGGGCCAGTCGAGGTGAAGGCGAGGAAGGGGCGCGACTTGCTCCAGCCTGTACTCCCATGCGCGGCGGGCAAAACCGGGAACGACGTACTTCGTTCGGGTCCCCTCGAAAGCCTTGTAGAGAAGCCCCACCGAGATCAGTTCCTCGAAGGCCTCCGGCAGGAGGTCCTCCGAGAAGAGAATCCGGCAAGCCACGGCAAAGCCGCCTCCGTCATATACCTCCCCCTTTCGCACGCTCCCTTCCCGAAGGAGAAGAAATGCCAGCTGCCGGCCCGGCCGGCTCAAGTCGGCGCATCGCCCTTCCACGGCTTCCTGAAGCCCCACCAGATGCACCTCGCAGGCCCACTTCACAACGTCCCGGCAGGGTTCCTGGGTATCGGTGGTCTTGTCCCAGACGACGGTGCCTTGTGCATCCAACGCCCCGATGCGACTGAGAACCTCGACGGCCTCCTTCAAGCTCTCCGCGGCTTCGACCGGCGCATACCGAAGACGCAGGTTCGCGTTGGCAATCCACTCGTCCGCGCAAAGGCTCAGGACGTACAGCGCTTCCATCACCGACGGGCGCTGTTGCGAAGCGCAGTTCCGCACCGCCTCCTCGAGTTCAGCTCGACTCGGCATAGCCCGCCTCCCCCTTCTCCTCCAGCGAGGCGTAGCGATCTTCCGCCAGCCCCCGCCAGTCGGCGTAACGGAAGGTCGGTTCGGGCAACAACCCGAGCAGTTTCAGCCCCCGCACCACGTGCAGCACGGGATGGCGCAGAGCGTCGGCCACGACGTACACGTAGTAGGCCTCGTCGGAAAGCGCCTGATACTGCGTTCGGGTAAGGTCGATGGGCGGGTCAGGCCGGGAGCGCCCCTTGAGCTCGATGCGGCGTCCGCCCGACTCGAAGTCGCACCCCCGCTCCTGTGAACGGGGCACCCGCACAGGCTGCCGCCCCCGGCTCCGCTCGTAGCGCACCAGCACCTCCTCCGCGACCCGTTCGGCGAACGCCTCCCGCAGCCGCTCATCCTCCAGCCGCCGGTCGACCCCCAGGGCCTGGAACAACCGCCGCCACTCGGAGACCTCCCCGCCTCCCCCCGCCGCCAGGTACGCCTCCGACAGCAGCGGCATCTCCTCCGGCTCCACCCGCAGCAGCCCCCTGGCCGCCAGCGCCTCCAGCCGGTGCTCCGGCGCGTAGGCCTCGCCGAAGAACACCTCCGACGGCGAGCGCCAGCGGCCGTCCCGGCTCTTCACCGTCAGGAACCCCAGCCGCCCCACATCCAGCACGCCCTCGCGCCACAGCCGGAAGAACCGGCCCGTCCACTCCATGCGCTCCCGCTCCGGCATGGTCGCCCACGCCTGGGTCACCTGTTCCAGGGAGCCCCCGAGCTGCCACTGCCGCACCTACTGCGCCGTCAACACCCGGCACCCCAGAAACTCATGGATAGATACCGAGCGCCCCCGGGCTCGCAAGCAGCCCCGGGCGGGGGAAGGCAAAGGAGACCCTCTCATGAGCCGGCAACGCGCCTCTCAACACCATTACGGCTGGTGAGCTCAAATAGGAAGGGGACGGACTCGCATCCGATCGTCTTCAATGACGACGATACTACCCTTCTCGAGGGATTCCTCAATGGCCGGAAGGTTGGCCAACAGAAGCCGTACCTGAGCATCGGGGCGGCGCTGGGACACCCGCCTAAATAGAATGACAGAAGGGCCCTGCCCTTTACCCCACGCCAGGAGTGTCCCGAAATCTGTATCTGCAGCCACGACGACCCGCCGCTCCCGCAACGCACGCGCCATGATCTCCTCGTCCGCGGCTCGGTGCATGTTCAGATCCCGCACGTGGACGACGTCATGACCTGCCTCTTGCAGGCCCTGTGCGACGAGTGGGGACAGCGAGTTATCGATAAGGAACCTCATGGGACCGGTAGCAAGGGAAGTTGCCGCTCCTTAAGGGCCTCTGCGGCGTAAAGGAGGGCCTCCCGGATGTCCTCAGGTTCGAGATCGGGATACGCCTCAAGGATTTCCCGCTCCGACATCCCGTCTGCCACCATGGCCACCACGGTAGCGACCGGGATGCGCAGGCCTCGAATGCAGGGTACCCCGCCCATCTGGCGAGGATCGACCGTAATCCGGCTAAACTTCACAGGCATCCCTCCGGGTTGACCGCTCCCCATGTGAAACATGAGTCGCCCTGGTCACGCGTCCTCCGCCACAGGTTTTCCAGTGGACTCACGGATCTCCGATGGCAGGCCCCCCTCGGGAGCGCAGCCACCGTACAAATGCCAGGACTGAAGCCGCTCAGGAGGAAGCTGTTCCAGCTCCTTGTGAACCAGCTCCTTTCGTTCCTTGCGCGGCAAGGGGCGTCCCTTTCCCGAGTGGCCGACGTCCTTCGCTTCCCGGGGCCAGTATACCACGCCGCTCACGCCTCAGCGGCCGAACGGGTAGACCGGCTCACCCACGCCATCGAACAGGCGATCGGGGGTCATCCGCTGCTTGCACCGGGCGGTGGCCCCGCGCCGGCGGGCGCCCTTCCCCAGCCCCCCGCTCCATCCGGCCGAGTCCCCCCCCCACAGCGAGCGCCAGTTCGCTTAGTAGGCAGTAGAGGCTGCCCGCGGCCTCTCGCGATGCACGCCTATTGGCCTTGCGGCAGTCCGCCCGAAGGTCGAGCCTCGAGAGCGCTTCCACCGCCGACTGCCGCCGGGCCGAAGCGCAGCTCCGCACCGCCCCCTCGAGCTCAGCTCGACTCGGCATAGCGCCGGCCGCCCTTGCGAGCCCTTCCTCGCTCAGCCGAGCGAGGCGAATCGCGCACTCCAGAGCAGCCGCATTGAAGCGGACGCAGATGGCCTGTGCCATTTCCCTACCCTGCTCACGGTCAACGTTGGCTGCCAGACCAGGTTGCCTTCAGCGTCCTGATGGCACCACGGATCGGCTATCCACACGGCCCGGCCCCGACTACGACGAGGGGCCCCTTTCTACCCCCTCACCACCACCAGCCACGCCGAGCGGGTGAACGGCAGCGGGCGCACGCGCCGCACGATGCGCAACCTGCCAGCGGGAAGCCGGCCATCCCACGCCTGCACGACCAAGCCCGGGGGTTCGTTGACCACGTAGGCCCGCCCTGACCCGACGAACGCCGCCACCGACGGATTGCCCTCGAATGCCACCGGATCGCACTCAATGAACACCGCCTCGATCTCGGGCGCCGGCTCGTCAGGCGTCGGCGTGGACGCCGACTCGGGCTTCGGCTTCACGCCCGGCTCAGGCGTAGCCGTCTCGACCGTCGCCATCGCGGCCGCTGCCATCGCCGGCGCCTCCGCCGCCGTCCGGGCCGCCGCATCCCACTCCTTAGCCCGGCCGCCTTCCTCGAGCGCCCGCTCCAGCTCCCCCTCCAGCCGCACCTGCTCTTCGAAGCTCGCCACCCTAGCGCCGCCGGCCGCCTCCTCCGCCCCTTCGAACCACTCCGGCCGCCCGCCCAGCACGTAG